>Ga0310917_10000024_pt1 | contig 54542 bp, 47 predicted proteins | sample GREbulkMGLF178_FD_203531 | JGI IMG/M metagenome (GOLD analysis project Ga0310917, IMG submission 203531) | Lab enrichment of tropical soil microbial communities from Luquillo Experimental Forest, Puerto Rico - GRE.bulkMG.LF178 | ecosystem: Environmental > Terrestrial > Soil > Tropical forest >... | reverse complement strand
TGGAGGGCATCGAACGCTGGGCAACGCGCTACCACCGCGGGATTCCTGCATCTTTGGAAAGCCGCGCTGTCGGACAACATACGGGGCTTGCGGCGGCGACGGCAGCGATCATCCGGGAGGAATGACAATGAAAAAATTTGCTTTCATCGTCGTGACGGCCCTAGCGACGTTGTTCAATACGGCGCTTCGCGCTGACGATTACCCGACGCGGCCGATCACCCTCGTTGCAGTGTTCGGCGCCGGCAGCGCCAGCGACACGATCTGCCGGATCATCGCCAACAAGCTCGGTCCTGCGCTTGGCCAGCCGGTGATTGTCGAGGATCGTCCGGGCGCCGATGGCGCGCTCGCCGCACTTTACGTCCATCACCAGCCGGCGGATGGTTATACGCTGTTGATGGCAACCAACTCGCCGCTGTCCGCCGATCCGTATTTGCACAAGGACGTCAACTACGACCCGGTGAAGGATTTCGTACCGATTACGCGGGGCGGCAGCTTCACGCTGATGCTAGTCGTCAATCCCAACCTGCCGATCCATTCGGTCAAGGAGATGATCGACTATGCCAAAGCCAATCCCGGCAGCCTGACCTTCGCCACCGGTAACACCGCCGGTATCGTTGCGCTCGAGACGATCAAACATGACACCGGAATCAGTATGCTGCACGTGCCTTACAAGAGCACGCCCCCGGCGCTGGAGGACATTATCGCTGGCCGCGTCTCGATGACGCTTGCCGACTTCACCACCGCTATGCCGCATGTCGGCGCCGGCACGTTGCGGCCGCTGGCAGTGTCGCGCATCCGGCGTAGCTCGCTGTTCCCCGACCTGCCGACCATGGACGAGGCCGGCATCAAGGGCTTCAATCTCGACACCTGGGCGGGCCTGGTCGCACCCGCCGGCACGCCGCCGCAAATCGTGACCAAGCTCAACGGCGCCTTGCGCAAGATCATCGACAGCCCGGAGACCCAAGCACAGTTCAAGAATATAGGCTTCGAGGGATTTTCCTCGACGCCCGAAGAACTGGGCGACTTCATCAAGGCGCAGCTCGCCCACTGGGGAAAGATGATCAAGGACGCCAACATCGAACTGGATTGACGTTCTTGGCGGGTAGGCTCGCGAAGGTGTCCACTGCTCACGCGCAACAAGACGGGGCGGATTGCGGTGTGAATGTCGCCAAGTTGCACGCCAGATTGCACCTAAGTTGCCGAGCCGACTTCGAGCCGATCGCCGCATAGCCTTACGCCGCGATAGACCGCGTTATCGGAATTTATCGTTTTCAATGCATTTGGGGCTTGCCGGCGCCCGCGCGAACAAAAAAACATTTCTGATCCGGCGACGCCAGACACCCTGGCGTCTCATTGACGACGACGCGCGGATCACAGTACTCGCTGACCGCACTGTCCAATCGGCGCGAACAGTTTCGCCCGAGCCGTGCAATTGGTCGTCGTCGTCTAGGCGTCGAGTTCAGACTGCGAGTACCATGCCTTGTAAGGCTATTATTCCAGCTGTCTTCGATCAGCATAGGAAAGCAGGTCTCCACCCGTGCCGATGGCTGTGGTAAGTCTGGAGGGACTGGGGGTGGCGAATTCAAATGTCGCCGCTCCCGCTAAATAAACAGAGAGAGAGTGTGTGTGAGTGAGAGAGAAAAGAGAAACCAAAGGGGAGCTGCAAATGTCCAAACGGTTAATGGCGATTGCCGCACTGAGCATCTCGGGCGGCTTGGTCTTGGCGCAGGCGGCCTTGGCGCAGGAAGTCAAGGTTGGCGTGGTTCTGCCCTATACCGGGATCGGCGCCGAATTCGCCCAGCAAATGGATCGCGGCATGGAGCTTTATCTCAAGCTGAATGCCGATCAGGTAAAGCCTTACACCATCACATTCATTAAGCGCGACTCCAAAGCGCCGAGCGGCGCTGAGGCCAAGGTTGCGGTCCAGGAGCTGCTGACACAGGACAAGGTCGACGCGCTTGCCGGCTGGGTCTATTCGCCCGATGCGATCGCCTCCGCGCCGCTTGTTACGGCAGGCAAGAAACTTGCGGTGATCATGAATGCGGGCACCGCCTTTATCACCAATCTCACGCCAGACTTCGTGCGCACGTCATTTACGATGTGGCACGCCGGCTATGCCTTGGGCGTCGCGGCCGCGAAGCAGCTGCATGCAAAAACCGCGGTCGTGGCCTATTCCGACTTCCCACCCGGCAAGGACAGCCTAGAAGCGTTCAAAGCCGGCTTCGAAGCTAATGGCGGGAAAGTGATCGATGCCATTCCGGCCGGTGGAGCCGGCGCGGTTCCAGATTTCACGCCGTTCTTCCAACGCGCCAAGGATGAAAAACCGGACGTTCTTTTCGTTTTCGTTCCGGCCGGCGATCATGCCGTGGCAGTGGCGAAGACCTACACGGCACTGGGTATGCGCGCGGCGGGCATCAAGCTGATCGGGCCCGGCGACATCACGCAAGACATCAAGCTGCAGGACATGGGCGACGCGGCGATCGGCCTCATCACCATGCACCATTACAATGCCGATCTCGACAACCCGCAGAACAAGCGCTTTGTCGCCGCGTGGAAGAAAGAGTACGGCGCCGACTCCACTCCAGATTTCACTGCCATTGGCTCTTATGACGGCATGGCCGCCATCGTCCACGCCGTGCAAGCCACCAAGGGTAAGATGGACGGCGACGCCGCCGTGAAATCACTGCTCGGTTGGAAATTCGACAGTCCGCAGGGACCGATCATGATCGATCCGGAAACCCGCGATATCGTCATGAACGAGTATCTTGCCGAAGTGGTGAAGGGTCCGGATGGGAAACTTCATCAAAAGGTCATCGGCCAGATCGATCACGTTAGAGACGAGTGCAAGGCGCAAGCTATCGGTCCCTGTGCTCCGAAAAAATGATTGGCGCAGGTTGAGCAGTTTTCCCCACAGAGGCCGCTCCACTGCAGTTAGGAGCGGCCTCGTAACTTTTTCCGGCCAGCGGGACTGTTCGTGATCGCGGGGATAGACGTCATCAGCATTTTGTTGGGCGGGCTCGCCGCCGGCACCGTGCTGTTCATCGTATCCGTCGGGCTGTCCGTCACCATGGGGCTGATGGGCTTCGTCAACTTGGCCCATGGCGCCTTTGCCATGTTCGGTGGCTACATCATCGTGTTGGCGATGAACCGCGCGCATTTCGATTTTGTCGTCGCGCTCGCGCTCGGTTTCGTCGGCACCGCCGCTCTCAGCGTGGTTTTTGAACAGTCGCTGTATCGCCGGCTCTATCGCGCCACCGAGCTCGATCAGGTGCTGCTGACAATCGGCCTGATTTTCGTTTTCATGGCCGCGCTCACCATCGCGTTCGGCCCGCAAAGCCAGCCGCTGCAATTGCCACCCGAGCTAAGCGGTCAGATCAATCTCGGCTTCACGCAATACCGCACCTACAGCGTGTTCTTGATCGTTGTCGGGTTCCTCATTGTTTTGGGTATTTGGCTGGGCTTCGAACAGACCCATATCGGAGCGCAGATTCGTGCCACCGTAGACAACCGCCGAATGGCGGAGTCGCTCGGCATCAATGTCGACCGCCTGTTCACGATTACCTTTGCTTTCGGCAGCGGCATGGCAGCGCTCGGCGGCGGGCTCGGTGCCGAGTTTCTCGGCCTCGATCCGCAATATGCGCTCAAATATCTGGTGTATTTTTTGATTGCGGTGTCAGTGGGCGGACTGGGCAGCGTCGTCGGTGTTTATTATGCGTCGCTCCTACTCGGCACACTCGATTTCGCTCTCAAGCTCTATCTGCCCAAGGGCGGCACGATATTCATCTACGCGCTCACGATTTTGCTGCTGCTATGGCGGCCACAAGGCTTATTTGGAAGGAAAATGACGTGAGCATCGAGGCCATACCGGTCGAGCCGCCCACACTCAAGCATGCAGGCCACGCGGCGGCATCAACCTTGATGCGCCGACATCGTTTGCGCTGGTGGGAAGCATCGCCTTGGCTCGCGGCAGTAGCTTTCTATTTTGCTTTTCCTGATTACCTCGGTTTCGGGACTGCGCTTCTGATTACAATTCTGTTTGCGCTTTCACTCGACCTCGCGCTGGGTTACGCCGGCATAATCACGCTCGGCCATGCCGCGTTTTTTGGCGCCGGAGCATACACCGTCGGACTGTTGGCTTTTCACGGCATCTGGACTGAGCCGATCACAAGCCTGGTGCTGGCAGCGTTGGCGGCTGCGGCAATCGGCTTTGCTTCGGGACTTGTTCTTCTGCGCACGCAAGGGCTCACATTGCTCATGCTTACGCTGTGCACCATGGCACTGCTGCAGGAGGCCGCCAACATGGCGCATGACTATACTGGCGGCTTCGATGGCCTCCCAAGTCTCGATATCGCGCCAGTGTTCGGCGTGTTCGAATTCAACCCGCTTTATCCCGACACGCAATATCTCTACACGCTCGCGGTGCTGCTGGTCTGTTTCGTGTTCATCCGCACGCTGGTCTATTCGCCCTTTGGGCAGAGCTTGACCGGCATTCGCGAAAATCTGTTGCGCATGCATGCGATTGGCTCGCCAGTACGGCGGCGACTTGTCATTTGCTACACGATCTCGGCTGCGATCGCCGGAATTGCCGGCGGGCTATGGGCGCAGACGAATGCCTATGTCAATCTAAGCGCGCTCGATCTCGATCGCGCCGCCACCGTGCTCATCATCCTTATCCTGGGTGGCTATGGCCGTCTTTACGGAGCTTTTCTCGGCGCCATTGCCTATCTGGCGCTCGAGCATTTCCTGGCGCGAATTTATCCGAGCGCCTGGCAACTCGGACTCGGTTTGCTGCTGATATTTGTCGCGCTGTATGCGCGCAACGGCATATTGGGACTTGGTGAAGATGTGTGGCGGCGTTATCGCGCCGGACGTGCATCACAATGACCGAGATCCGGCTGGAGACGTGTGCATTGAGCCGCCGCTTCGGCGCGCTCTTAGCACTGCAACAGATCGATTTTAAACTCGCTGTCGGCGCGCGCCATGCGCTGATCGGGCCCAATGGCGCAGGCAAGACCACGTTCATCAACCTGCTCGGCGGTGCGCTGCCGCCCTCGCGCGGACGGGTTCTCCTTAAGGGTGAAGACATCACCAAAAGAACGCAAGCCGAGCGGGTGAAACTCGGAATTGCACGGACATTTCAGATTAACAGGTTGTTCCGCGGCCTTTCAGTTTTGGAGAATGTCTGCATCTCAGTAGCCGAGCGTGTCGGCGCCGCGCCGGCAATGTTTTACCCTATAGGGCGGCGCACCGATGTCATCGAAGAATCGATGCAGCTTTTGGAAATGCTGAAGCTCACGACCATCGCCGAACATCGGGTGTCCGAGTTGCCTTATGGCCGCCAGCGCCTCGTTGAAATCGCGATTGCGATCGGGTCAAAGCCCGACGTGTTGCTTCTCGACGAGCCCGCCGCCGGCGTGCCGAGCGCAGAAAGTCATATCATTCTCGACGCGCTCGAACGCCTGCCGGAGCACATTGCGATATTGATCATCGAACACGACATGGACCTCGTTTTCCGTTTTGCCAAACGCGTCACTGTCATGGTTGGCGGTGCGGTTTTTGCCGAAGGCACCCCGCGTGAAATCGAATCCAACTCGCAGGTCCGCGCCGTCTATCTCGGTCAAGCCGGCCATGGCTAGCGTGCTCGAACTACGGCAAGTCTCTGCTGGTTACGGCGAGACCGTGGTCATCGAGCAGATTGACCTGGCGCTCGCGCCAGGCGAGTGCATCAGCATTATCGGGCGCAACGGCGTCGGCAAAACAACGTTGTTGGCAACCATCATGGGACAGACGGTGCTCCACGCCGGCGATATCGTTTTTGGTGGGCAAAAGCTCAATCGGATTCCGTGTTATCGCCGAGCTCTTGCGGGTATCGGTTTCGTGCCGCAGGAACGCGAGATTTTTCCTTCGCTCACGGTGCGCGAAAATCTCGATGTCGCCGCGCGCCCCGGACACTGGACGCCCTCACGTGTCTTCGAACTATTTCCCAGATTGAAGGAACGACTCGACAATGCCGGAAATCAGCTTTCGGGTGGCGAGCAGCAAATGTTGGCGATCGCACGGGCGCTTTTGACCAACCCCACGATTTTGCTCATGGACGAGCCGACCGAAGGCTTGGCGCCCATTCTCGTGGAGTCGTTGAGCGCGGTGCTCTCGAAATTGCGGATAGAGAGCGGACTTTCGATTGTTCTCGTTGAACAGAATAGTCGGGTGGCGCTTTCGTTCTCGCCGCGGACGGTGATCCTCGATAAGGGACGCATCGTTTACGACGGCGAATCCACACCATTGCGCGAAGACGCAGACCGCCTCGCCAAACTGATCGGCATCCTGGAGTGACGAGCCACGCGCCCCCCGTCGCTTCGATTTGACTAAGCCGCCCCGAGCCGATTCTACTGCCCTCGCTCACGCACGACCCCACCAACCAAATCGCGCGGCGCTGCGGTTGACTGGACATTCGCCAACAAGCTGCGTTGACTTTCCAGGTGGTTGTCCAAATACTGGACGCTCAAGGATCAAAAACGTATGAACGCCGGTGAGCCTGGGAGGAGCGCCATGAAAACTTCGCGTCGCTCGTTGCTTAAAAAATTCGCCGCAACCGTTGCAACATTGGGCCTTTCCAGGCGCTTCGCCGTCGCGCAAGCTGAAACCGTTCGGATCGGGGTCGTCTATGACTTGTCCGGTCCATTCGCCGCCGGCGGCTCCGCAGCATGCGCAGTGGGCGCGCAGATCGCCATCGATCTCGTCAACGAGCGCGGCGGCATAGCCGGCAAATACAAAGTGGTTCCGATCAATGCCGACTGCCAGAGCAAGGTCGACGTCGCGATCAATGAAGTGGAGCGGCTGATCGATCAGGAAAAAGTCGACATCGTCAATGGCGTCTACGCCAGCGCCCAGGCGGTGCCACTCGCCGCTAAGGTCGACGCCCAGAAGAGGATCCTCTGGATCACGACCGCGATCGCTACTGCGGTATTTAAGGATAAAAACCTGCAATATGTTTTCCGTGGTCAGATTCATTCCGACCAATACGGCGAAGCTTTCGTAACTTTCATCGCCGATAACGCCAGGGCGAAACTCGAAGCCGATCCGCAAAATGTCAAAGTGGCGATCATCCACGAGGATGGTCCTTATGGCGTCGGGGTTGCCGATGCCACCGAGAGGTTCGGCAAAGAACGCGGCCTGAAACTGATAATGCGCGAGGGCTACTCGGCGACCGCTCCAGACCTTTCGTCGCTCGTCACCAAGCTCAAACGAGCTGGAGCCGACGTGATTTCCCATTGCGGGTACAATCCTGACATCACCCTCTTCCTGCGGCAGGCGCGCGAGAGTGGTTTGCAGTTTAAAATGCTGGTCGGCAATGGGGCGGGCTACAGCCAGCTCGACAAGCTGCGCGCGACCTTTGGCCGGGACATCGATAATTTCTGTAACATCGATCCCGTGCCGGCGCAGTTGCTCAATCCCGCCTCGCTGGCGCCGGGCTTAGGCGATCTCGTCAAGACCATGGTCGAACGCTACAAAGTCAAGGCCAACGCCGTCGATGTGCCGCCACATTGCTCGATGGGCTTCAATCAGACTTGGGTCCTCCTTAACAACGTTTTGCCAGTGGCCAAGGAAAAATACGGCGGCTTTGACGCTGAAGCCGTGCGTAAGGCAGCGCTTGATGTCGACATTCCACCCGGCGGCACGATCCAAGGCTATGGGGTAAAATTCTATGGGCCTGGAACGCAGCTCGCCGGACAAAATGAACGCTCGACGCCTGTCGTCATGCAGAATGCCGGCGAGCACATCTCCGTGGTCTGGCCATCCAACATTAAGACGCAAGAAGCCGTTCTGCCGCTGCCAAATTCATCGATCTACGCCGCGCGCGCCTGATGCTCGCCGTCGAAGGGCTTTGCAAACGCTTCGGAGGATTCCTGGCGGTGAACCAGGTCTCTTTCGAAGTGCGCGAAGGCGAGATTCTCGGCCTCATTGGCCCGAACGGCTCGGGCAAGAGCACGACCTTCAATCTGATCGCCGGCACTTTGCGCCCGACCGCGGGATCGATCCGTTTCCAAGGGGGAGAAATCGCAAGCCTCCCGGCGCATAACATCTGCCGGCGGGGCATTGGTCGCACCTTCCAAATTCCTCGGCCGTTTCGAAGACTTTCGCTCGTCGAGAACGTGGCGCTTGCCGCTTATTATGGCGGCAACGGCATGCTGCCGCGCGCGCAAGCCTGGCAACGCGCTCAGGAAACACTCGATCTCGTCGGGCTGCCGAGCGATCAAGAAGTGACACCGAGCGGGCTTGGCACCGCCGCGCTCAAGAAGCTCGAACTGGCGCGCGCACTCGCGACCAGGCCCAAATTGCTGCTCGCGGACGAAAGTCTCGGCGGCCTTGATGCAACGGAGATGGAGCGCGCAGCGGGTCTTCTTGAAAGTATTCGCAGCCGCATGGGCGTCACGATTATCTGGGTCGAGCACATCATGGGCGTATTGATGCGCATTGTCGACCGCGTCATCGTCCTCGATCACGGCGAGAAGATTTTCGATGGCCTGCCCGCGCAGGCCGCGGTCGATCCGCAGGTGACCGAGGTTTATCTCGGAAGACGAGTGTAAAGCCGATGCTGTCGGTTTCCGCCATCTCCGCGGGCTACGGTTCTTTTCAGGTTTTATTCGACGTCTCACTGAAAGTGCCGCAAGGCGAGGCCGTTGGCGTTATCGGCCCGAATGGCGCCGGCAAAACCACGCTGATGCGCGTGATTTCCGGACTCGTGCAACTACACAACGGCGCAATGATGCTCGAGGGACACTCTATTCGCGGGCTTCCGGCGCATCGGATCGTCGAACAGGGCATTGCCCATGTTCCCGAAAACCGTCGTCTGTTTCCACGACTTACGGTCGAAGACAATCTACGTATCGGCGCATACCCACCGCGTTCCCGCCGCCACTGCACCGAACAGCTTGAGCGGGTGTACACTTTATACCCGCGGTTGAAGGACCGCCGCGGACAGCTCGCGGGAACGCTCTCCGGGGGCGAGCAGCAGATGTGTGCAATCGGCCGCGCGCTTATGTCGAACCCCAAATTACTTTTGATGGACGAACCGTCCGCCGGACTCGCGCCGCTTATTGTTGCACAGGTTTTTGATCTCGTTCGCCGGATTCGAGCCGAAGGGTTGACGGTCTTGATCGTTGAACAAAATGTCCAGCAAGTTCTGGACGTGGTCGACCGGGCGTATCTCTTGGAGGTGGGGAGGATCAAGCTCGCAGGCACCTCGGCCGAGCTCAAAGGCAACGACTTCATCCGTAAGAGTTATATGGGACTTTAGAAAACTCGGGACTTCAGAAAACTCGGTCATTTAGACAAATGAGCCCATAGAAAAGATGGACATCTATCTTCTCGAAACGATCATCAACGGCATCCTGCTCGGCGGCGTACTCGCGCTGCTCGCCCTCGGACTCAATCTGATTTTTGGCGTGATCGACGTAGTGTGGATTGCCTATGCCGATATCGTCATGTGCGGCATGTATCTCATCTATTATCTCAATGCCGAACTCCATTGGCCGTTATTGCTTGCATGCTCCGTCGCCATTGCCTGGGTGGCCGCACTTGGCGTCCTGGTGCATGTCCTGATCATCGCGCCCATTCTCGGGTCGGCGCCGATCAACCAGCTTCTAGCTACAGGCGGGCTTCTATTCTTTCTGCAGAGCTTCGCGACACTTCTATTCGGCACCGACTTTCGCAATATCGGCGTGCGCCTGCCAATTATCAGATTGAGCGGCATCTACATCAGTTCGGCGCGCCTTTTAGCCTTCGCAGTTGCTGTCGCCGGTGCAATCGCGCTTTACTTCTTTCTCAAACGAACCTTCATAGGAACCGCTATTCGCGCAATCGCGCAGGACCGCGATATCGTGGGCCTGATGGGAGTCGATCAGCGGCATATTTATCTCGTCACCTCGGCGATCGGTGGTGCGCTGGCGGGTCTCGCCGCGTGCCTCTTGATATTGCAGTACGATGTGCATCCCTTCATCGGTAACACTTTTGGACCACTCATTTTCATGATCTGTGTTCTCGGCGGCCTGGGCGACATGATAGGAGGATTTGTTGCAGCTTTCGTTATGAGCCAAATCATCTCGATCGGCGGGTTTTATTTCAGCACCGAACTTTCCTACGTGTTCGCCTTCACTTTTTTCATCGTCCTGATGTTTCTGCGGCCAAGAGGAGTGTTTTCGCGGTGACCGGACGCCACGCGATGTTTGCCGGGCTGGCAGTGGTGCTGCTGGCTTTGCCGCACTTCGTGCCGCCTTATTTCATGCATCTGCTGATCCAGATCCTGATCTGGGGTTTTGTCTACACTGCATGGTCGATCATGGGCAGGTTCGGATTCGTCTCGCTCGGCCATGGCGCTTTCATGGGTGTCGGCGCCTATGTGCCGGCATTGCTGTGGAATTACGCCGGACTGACGCCGTGGGTCGGCATTCCGCTCGGCATGGCGCTGTCCGTGCTGCTCGGTCTCGTCGTTGGTTATCCCTGTTTTCGCCTTAAGGTCGTCGGTCACTACTTCGCACTCGTGACGCTGGCCTTGAGCCAGGTGGTGATGCTCTCGATCGTGGCGGCGCGCGACGTTACTGGCGGCTCGCTCGGTTTTACGCCGAAAGCGGTCGGCCATTCCTGGTTCGCGCTGCAATTTCCGGAGAAAGTTTATTTTTATGCGATCTCGCTCGCGCTTTGGCTCACCGGGCTTGCCGTTTGGCACTGGATCGACCGCGGCATCGGCCGCGAGGCGCTTGACGCTATCGCCGAAGACGAGGAGGCGGCCGCGAGCATCGGCATCAACGTAATCGGCGAAAAGCTCCGCGTCACGCTGATCAGCGCCGCTTTAACTGCGTTGGGCGGCGCAATCTACGGGCAGTACATGATGTATCTAAATCCGGAGACGGTGTCCGGAATCGCCGTATCGCTGCAGATCGTTTTTGCCGCGATCGTCGGCGGAACCTATGCGGCAATTGGGCCGACCATAGGCGCTCTGCTGACGATTTCCTTAAATGAGGGTCTGCGCGTGGCGTTCGGCACGAATTTCATCGGAGCCGCGAATACGATCTACGGAATTCTTCTGATCCTATTTATCATCTTTATGCCGCGCGGAATCGTGGGCATGATTGAAGATACGTTCAAACGCCGGTGGCGTGGCAAAACGGCCTCTACAGCGTAATCCGCCGCCCCTCCTCGGCGGACCAATAGCCGGCGTACTGGATCTTGATTGTCTCGCGCGCCAGGTCGAGATCCGCGCGCGGCTGCCGCCCATAGGCTACGCACTCCATGAAATCCTGTATTTCCTGCAAGTAACCTCGCGTCCATTCCTCTTCCAGGCAGATAAATTGCCAGCCCGTTTTCCGATCGACTTTTTCGGTAATGTAGACATTGGCGAGCTTCTCTTCATTCGTCAGATAGCTCATCAAGTGATTGTTTGGCGTGATATTGGCGAACAGCGATCCACCGCTCGTATATAACTCAATAACGTTGCGCACCCCGCCCATGATCATGTCGCCGGAAAAGATGGCGCTCTTGGTGCCGTCGGAGAACGTCAGCGTCAGCATGCCCCAGTCTTCGACGTCGACCGGGTTGCTCTTGATATAAACATGATCCTCGGGCGGCAGACTCGCCGCAACGTTTCCGGTATCCGCCGTTACCGACGAAGCCGCGATCTGCTCGCCGCGCGCTTTTGCTTCCACTTGCTTGAGATACAGAACGGTCGATAATGGATGACAGCCCATACGGATGAGCGAGCCGCCGCCTGTCATGGCCCATTGGGCGGCGTGGGCGGCGTGTGATCCACTGTGACTCTCCTCTGCTTTCATGAACAGGACCTTGTCCTTCGTGCTGTTCAATACCTCGACGGTTTTCGTCACCGCGGGCGCATAGATCCAATCTTCGGCATACATGAATAGCTGACCGCTCGATTTGATCGCGGCGCAAGTCTTGGCCATCTCCTCCAAGACGCGCTCGTACATGAGCGATTTCGGCACGTGCTTGCCGATTGGCGTTTTATCGTCCGCGCGCCCGAAATACCCGGCGAACGGCTTTTCGCAAATGACGTGTTTACTTGCCTGAACGGCATCCACGATCATCGGCGCATGCAATGCCGGTGGCGTGCAGATATCGATGACATCAATCTCGCCATCGTCGAGCAGATCTTGGAAATCGCGATATGTCTTACGGATATTGTGTCTCTTGGCGAAGTCGACGACGTGATCACCGCGCGCGGCTACGGCCACCACCTCGGCGTCAATTCTGTAGACCCGCTTATAGGCATACATATGCAATTCGGCGACAAAGCCACATCCGACAAGACCGACATTTACTCTCGCCATCGCGACGCTCTCCGGTTCGGGTCATCATAACTCGCGCGCGCTTTGACGAAAGCACGCTTCTCAATATGCGACCAAGTGTGTAGCCTTCGCTGTAGGTTCGAGCGCGTGAGGGCAAATGCGATGAAACTAACTCGGCGTGCCTTCCTGGATTCGGCAGCCGTCGTTGCGGCGTTTGCCTCGGTTTTGCCAGGCGCGTGGGCGCAAACCTACCCGGTGCGACCGGTGCGGATCATATCCGGTTTCCCGCCCGGCGGCATAAACGACACTTATGCGCGGCTGATCGGTGCATGGTTATCGGAAAACCTCGGCCAGCAATTCATCGTCGAAAATCGATCCGGCGCCGGAGGCACGCTCGCCGCGGAAGCTGTCACCAAATCGGCCCCGGACGGCTACACGCTTCTCCTCACCACGTCCGCCGATGCGTGGAACGCGATGCTTTACGACAAACTCAATTTCAATATCGTCGACGATTTCACCCCGGTCGCCACGATTGTGCGCGGGCCCGGCGTGCTGGTTGTTCATCCGTCAGTGCCGGTAAAAACCGTTCCGGAATTGATCGCTTATGCCAGCGCCAATCCCGGCAAGGTGACGGTAGCCTCCGCCGGAATCGGCAGCGCACCTCATATGTACTGGGAATTGTTCAAGAACGTGACCGGAATCGACATGGTGCATGTGCCATATCGCGGCGGTGGCCCCGCGGTGACTGATCTGTTGGGCGGCCAGGTTCAGGTTTATTTCGGCACCTTCCCTTCAACAATTCAAAGTATCCGCGCCGACAAGCTGCGCGCACTAGCTGTCACCTCGGCAAAGCGCGCCGCGGTATTGCCTGACGTTCCGGCAATCGCCGAGTTTTTGCCTGGCTACGAGGCTAGCATCTATGTTGGAATTGCCGCTCCACGCAGCACGCCGCCCGACATCGTCGAAAAGCTGAACAAGACAATCAATCTTGCATTCGCGGATGCGATGATAACGCAGCGAATTGCCGACCTCGGAGATACGCCTTTGTCGCTTTCGAGCTCCGAGTTTGCCAAGCTCGTCGTGGAAGAAACCAAGAAGTGGGGCAAAGTGATCGTCGCCGAGAACATCAAAGCAGAGTAAGCAATGCAGAACGTAGTCAACCGCCGGTGGCTCCTCGCACGCTATCCGGAGGGTATGCCGGTCCCTGAAAATTGGGTCATAGATACGCAGCGCGTGCCGGACCCCGGGCCGGGTCAGATCCTGGTCAAATCGAAATGGCTTTCGGTCGATCCCTATATGCGCGGCCGCATGAGTCCTGCGAGCAATTACACCAAAGGGGTGGCGCTCGGCGAAGTGATGCAGGGCGGTGGCGTGGGCGAAGTAGTGGCTTCCAATCATCCGGCGTGGAAAATCGGCGACATCGCCGAATCCATGAGCGTCGGCTGGCAAGAATGGTCGGTCTTGACGCCTGACCTGGCTGGTCCAGCGGGTGTGAACAAGATCGATGCCAACCTCGCACCGATTGAAAGTTCGCTTTCATGGCTTGGCATGCCCGGCATGACCGCTTATTTCGGCCTGTTGGACGTGGGGCGTCCGAAGCCGGGAGACACTGTAGTGGTGTCCGCGGCATCTGGAGCAGTTGGGCAGCTGGTTGGCCAGATCGCCAAATTGGCCGGGTGCCGGGCGGTGGCTATTGCCGGCGATGACGCCAAACTGAGCTGGTGCCGGGAAATCGGCTTCGATGCCGCAATCAATTACAAGAAAACGACCGACCTCACCGCTGCTGTGAAACAAGCCTGTCCCACCGGCGTCGATGTGTTCTTCGACAATACAGCGGGCCCCATTCACGACGCGGCCATGAAGAACTTAGGCATCGGCGCACGTGTCGTAATTTGCGGTCGCGTCGCGCTTGCCGATCAATTCGGCAAGCCGGATATCGGCGAACGTTTCATGGGCCAGTTGATTGTGACGCGAGCCAGCGTGCACGGTTTTCTGGTCTTTGATTGGTGGCATCGCCGCGACGAAGCATTGCGGCGACTGGCAACTTGGCATCGCGAGGGCAAGATTCGCTTCAAAGAAGACGTGCTCGAAGGCATCGAACGCATGCCCGAAGCATTTTTGCGCCTGCTCCACGGCAAGAACTTCGGAAAGCAGGTCGTCAAAATCGGCTGACGGGCCGCCCGGCTTTACCGTGACGAGGCCGTATAGTCATAGAAATCACTAATACCACCGACCGCAGACGCCAGCGTGCGAATACGCACACCTGCGGACTCCCCGGCGGCAGTGACGGATTGTGGTTCTGGCCACGCAGACACCTTCGCGCCTGGTCATGCCCAGACCCGCAGCTATAGCCACCTGTGTCATTATGCCACCCACCTGAGGTAGCGGCTCCGGTGCCATTGCTTCCGCCGAAGTTGCGACTGCTAAGGCGAAGCCAGCAACAGCGATCAATCTGATCGTTCTCTTCTTTAACTCAGTGTCAGCTGCAATTCAGTTTTCCCTCGGGGCCGCAATGAGGGGTGTGGTCTATTGGCAACGCTCGCGTAGATTTTGAATTTTTTTGAAGTGACGCATTGACGATATTTGGTCTTGGAACCACGATCTTCGCCGTATCATCTCGATAGAGGGGGGAGATCATGCGTCTTTATCGACTTGCTATGTGTCTTGCCGTCATGGGTCTAACGATGGGTCTTGGTTACTCGACATCACAGGCGTTGCCTGGTGCTTGCGCGGTGGGAGTGAATGTCCATCCGGGTGCGAGGATCGTGCTGGCGCACCACACTATCGCACAATGCAATTCCGGCGGGGCCGGCTGCAAGTGCGTATCGTGTTATAACCTGAACGGCTCAGTCTATTCTGCGTGTTACCCGCTGGTGACGCCGATTCCTGGTCCCGTTCCTGGGCACTGACAGCCGAGTAGCGTAGACAGTCTGCCACCCCAAGAAGCTCCGTAACGCTCCGATCGTCTCGGCGCGGGTCGGAGGTTTTGTCCCTGCGCATGAACCGTGCGCATGACGGGATGGGGGCCATGGGACATGGGCCTCTCCCTCAGTGGTTTGACAGCCCCACACTGCCTTTCCGGAAGATGGCATATAGGGACGGGGCGAAGCCGTTGGCATCGGGATTTTGCGAGCGGCGCCCTAGACCACCCGGTAACCGCCGTCCGCCATCACAATCGAGCCGGTGACAAAGCTCGACAGATCGGAGGCCAAAAAGGTCGCCGGCCCGACGATGTCATCAGGCTTCCCGGCACGGCCGAGCGGAGTGTGTTCCAGAAAAATCCTGACCAGATCGGGGTTTGTGGCACGCACTTTTTCGTTCAGTGGCGTTTCAATAAAACCCGGCCCGATCGCATTCACGCGCACGCCATCTCTGCCAAGCTCCGCAGCCAGCGCCCGTGTGAAGCCCAAGACGCCGTGCTTTGAAGTCGTATAGGCGGGAGAATTCGGCGTTCGGACGTGCATAAACGACTGGATTGAACCGATATTGACAATTCGCCCTTTAGTGGCACGCAGCTGCGCCAAGAACGCGTGGGTCACATTGAACACGCCATTGAGATTAGTGGCGAGGATATCCTCCCAGTCCTTGATCACTGCTTCGGAATCGGCGGTAAAGGCATTACGCCGGTTGATACCGGCATCATTGACGAGAATAGAAGTCGGGCCGACCTGCTCCTCAACCAGCGCGGCAATCTCCCGGCAGCGTTCGCGCTCTCTCACATCCAACGTGAAAGCGTGCGCTTTGGCCCCGGTGCGTGTGATGGCGCTGACGGTCTCGCCGGCAGCCTTGCCATCGATATCGAGTGCAACGACCTGCGCCCCTTCTCGTGCATAGCCCAGCGCGATGGCTCGCCCGATCCCCGACCCGCTTCCGGTGATAACCGCGATATGTCGATCGAGCAGCCCCGTCATGGTGAACTCCTCCGCGCACGGCTGGTTTAGTTGTCAATAAGTCAATCACACGCTTTGAACGCGACTGGGGCGCCAGCAAAGCCAAAGCGTCCCTCGCCTATTGCTGACGAACGATCGACTAAGCTCCTTTGAAGGCTGGCATCACGTCTTTGGCGAACCAGCGGAGTTGTTCCTTGAATTCCGCTGGTGGCAACCCTTCGGCCCAGTGAATCATAAAGCTATCGAGCCCCGGATATTTCGCTTCGATCGATTTGATACCCGCAATCACCTCGGCCGGTCGTCCACAAAACCACGCCTTTTGCGCAACGCCGTCGCGCAACGAGGGCGTGCGGGCAGGCGCCCCCGGCGAACCCCAGGTCCGGCCTTGCTCGTCGGCGTAGCGCACGAAACCGAACGGGGCGAACCATTTGAACCGCTCGTCATGCGCGGGTTCGAGCCGTCGGATTGCTTCATCGCGGCTGTCGGCTAAATAGACGCCGGCACCCCAGATTATGTCCTGCCCGAGTTGTTTATTCTGGCCGCGCTTGAGGCACGCGGCGTGATAGGCGCGAACCACGTCGTCCAAGATTTTCTCGCCATTGAGAGTGACCATGGCCTTCAGCCCGTATTGCGCCATAAGCTCAATGGTCTTGCCGCTAGCGATCGGCATCCAAACCTCGACCGGCAGATGCTTCGGCCGCGGTACCATCGTAATGTCCCTAAGCTGATAGCCGCGATAATCCACCGGCGGTGGACATTCGTAATACTTGCCCTTGAAGTGGAATGACTGCTCGTTGAAGCAGGTCAACAAAAGCCTCAGCTGTTCTTCGAACAGTTCACGATTTCTCTCCGCATCTAGAAGCGGTGCGCCGAAGGTCTCGACCTCGCGTGTATGGTAGCCGCGGCCGACTCCCATAACGATACGTCCGTCGGTCACAATGTCGGCCATGGCGTAGTCTTCCGCCAACCGAATTGGATGCCACATCGGCAGGACGTTAAAGGCGCAGCCAAATTTCAGGCGTTTGGTTTGCGTGGCAAGCCAGAGGCCGAGCTGGATCAGGTTCGGGAAAACCTCGTAGCCTTCGCGCTGGAAGTGATGCTCGGCGGTCCACAGCACGTCGAAGCCGAGTTCGTCCATGAGCTGGGCGACGTCACGCGCCGTGTCAAAGGCTTCGCGCAGGCGCTCGTCGGAATAGCGGCGGTCATTCGCCGGAGTGCCGTTTAGCCCAATGTTCTCAAGTTCGATTTGACCAACATACAAAACGTGAAATTTTCGGATCATGCGGGTCCTCGTTGCGGCGTAAGTCAAACGACGCCTGGGCCCGAACCAAAGGGCGCGCTCCAGGTCGTGTCACTTTGCCACCGCTGGGACCCAATCGCAAAAAGCCACGATCGGAAAAGCTTTAGCCCGGGCTTCGCCCGACTAAGCGCGCGAGATCAGTCGGCAACAACACCGTGGAACAGCGAGATTGGCAGACTAAGGGGTCAAAAGAACTTGGCGGGATAAATCGGCGCTATGATTGGCGCGCAAGATCAGCCTTGTCGGAGCACCCCCTCGATGATACGCCGGCAGGCGAGCAGGTCGTCCAGCGCCATTTGCAACTTCCGCCGGTTCTTGCCGCTGGCGAGATGGGCGAGTTTCTCGTGTTTCTCCTGCTTCTCCTCGGCGGCGGCGGCCGCGTCTGCCTCCGTGGCATTACTGCCAAGCGCCGAAAACGGGCTCGGCTCGGCCCGGTCCTCGACTGACACCGGATCAGAATCCTGAGCGTCTTCCTCAAGCTGCGGCGGTGGCGGCTCGGCACCCGCGCGCCAGACGTTCTGCACGAATGCGCCGCCGTGTTCGCGTAAAATGCGTTGAACGCCGCGAATTGTGTACCCCTCGCCATAGAGTAGATGACGGATGCCGCGCAGCAGATCGACATCGTCGGGCCGGTAATAGCGCCGACCACCGCCACGTTTCATCGGTCGGATTTGAGAAAAGCGGCTTTCCCAAAACCGCAGCACGTGCTGCGGCACGTCAATTTCGTCGGCAACTTCGCTGATGGTGCGGAACGCGTCCGGCGCTTTCTCCACTACGACATCCTCGCGCTCAGGGCGCCTCGGCGCCATCCCCTCCGGAATTGATGCGCTGCTTGAGGATCGCCGACGGCTTGAACACCATGACTCGCCGCGGCGAAATAGGAACTTCCTTGCCGGTCTTGGGATTGCGACCGATGCGCTGCCCCTTTTTCCGCACGACGAACGAACCGAACGACGACAATTTTACGGTTTCGCCGCGTTCGAGGCAGTCGGTGATTTCTTTGAGCACCAGTTCGACGAGGGTCGCAGATTCGGTGCGCGACAGCCCAACCTTTTGGTAGACCGCCTCACATAAATCTGCACGCGTGACCGTTTTTCCCGCCATGGCCAGCCCCGAGCACCGTCAATCGAGCGATCGCGATCAGCATATCGTGCTGAATTATCAAGGATATTAGCTTGTCGGCGCAGGGTCAACGGGGCTTGCGGCGCCTCCTCTACCCATTTTTGCTGCAAGCCGCGCAGCATTCCGGCGGTCTACCACCGCACCAGCGCAGCACCCCAGGTGAAGCCACCGCCCATGGCTTCGAACAGCAATAAATCGCCCCGCTTGATGCGACGGTCGGCAACGGCATCGGCAAGCGCGAGCGGAATCGATGCCGCCGAAGTATTGCCGTGACGGTCGACCGTCGTGACAATTTTTCCGGGCGCAATCCCCAGTTTGTGCGCCGAGCCGTCGATGATTCGCTTATTAGCCTGGTGCGGGATGAACCAATCGATGTCGTCGGCCGTGCAGCCGGTTGCTTTAAAGGCGTCTTCGACGACGTCGGTGATCATCGCTACCGCATGCCGGAATACTTCGCGGCCTTCCATGCGTAAATGTCCAACGGTCCCGGTCGAGGACGGGCCACCGTCGACATAGAGCTTCGACTTATAGCGGCCATCGGAGCGCAGTCGCACGGTGAGCACCCCTCGGTCCTCGCGCGAGCCAGCCTGTTGCTGGGCGTCGAGCACCACGGCGCCAGCGCCGTCGCCGAACAAGACGCAGGTGCCGCGGTCGGTCCAATCCAAAATTCGCGAAAAAGTCTCCGCACCGATCACCAGCGCGCGCGTGAACGAACCCGTTCGCAGGAGCGAGTCTGCGGTCGCCAAGCCATAAACGAAGCCCGAACACACGGCCTGCAAGTCAAACGCGGCTCCGTGGGTAATGCCGAGGCCCGTCTGAACCGAAACGGCGCTCGCCGGAAAGGTATTATCAGGCGTCGAGGTCGCGAGCACGATCAGATCGATCGACTGAGGGTCGACGCGGGCGTGCGCCAATGCTGCCTGCGCCGCGCGTATCGCCATGTGCGAGGTGTGCTCGCCCGGGGCCGCGATGCGGCGTTCGTGGATGCCGGTGCGCTGGACGATCCAGTCGTCCGAGGTATCGACCTTGCGGGCGAGATCTTCGTTGGTGAGGACTTGGGCGGGCAAATAGCTTCCGCAGCCCAACACCACAGAGCGCAGCACGGTCACGAAGCCGCTCCGCCGACCAATTGACCCACCGGCGCGGGCCGCGTCCTGGTATGACGCGCCAACGCGGTGCGAATTCGCGCCAAAAGCTCGTCTTTCACCACGCCGTGTCCAAGCTCGATGGCGGCGGCGAAGCCTTCGGCATCAGTCCCGCCGTGGCTTTTGATGACGATGCCGTTTAATCCAAGAAAGACACCGCCATTGGCACGGCGCGGATCCATGCGCTCGCGCAATTGTCGAAATGCGGATCGCGCAAACACATAGCCAATGCGCGCGCTAAGTGACCGGCTCATCGCGCCCCTGAGATATTCTCCAATCTGGCGCGCGGTGCCCTCGGCGGTTTTCAATGCGATATTGCCGGCAAAGCCTTCTGTAACAACGACGTCAACCTTGCCGCGCCCGATATCGTCTCCCTCTACGAAGCCTCGGTAATCGAGTTCGGCGAAGCTCTCCTCACGCAGAATGCGTCCGGCTTCGCGCACTTGCTCCAGGCCTTTTGCCTCTTCGACGCCGATATTGAGTAGTCCGACGGTAGGCCGAGGCAGATCGAACAGAATCCGCGCGGTGGCAGCCCCCATCAGCGCGAGGTCAACCAGATGATCAGCATCCGCACCGATTGACGCGCCGACATCGAGCACAATCGATTCGCCACGCAGCGTCGGCCACAGTGCCGCTATTGCGGGCCGTTCAATGCCCGGTAAGGTTTTGAGGTTGAATTTCGACATGGCCATCAGCGCGCCGGTATTGCCGGCCGAGACCGCCATATCGGCATCGCCCTTTTTCACCGCATCGATCGAAAGCCACATCGATGATTTCCAGCGGCCGTAGCGCAGGGCCTGACTCGGCTTGTCTTCCATGCGAACCGCAACCTCGGTGTGGACGAGCCGCGAGCGCGACTTAAGCCGGGGTCTCGCGTCAAGCAGAGAGGCGACCAGTGAAGCGTTGCCGAACAAAAGGAATTCGCTTTCCGGATGCCGCGAGAGCGCAAGGTCGGCTCCGGCGAGGACCACGCCAGGGCCGTGATCCCCTCCCATCGCGTCGAGCGCAATACGGACCCTATCTGTCATCGAACGACCATGCAGTCACGACTGCGCCGCAGCCGAAATTCGCAGGCGGTCGTGACCTCCCTTCATGCGAATTTTCGACTCAAAGTGACAGCTGCAAATCCATGGTTGTGAAACGATTTTTATCTCTGACGCTTGCCAGTCACAGGTCCACGGCGCCCCCTCGCCTGGGACCATCAAAGCACCGCCTCGATTCGGCCGGATCGGATAGCGCCCGGCTGCGAGAATAGCGGTTCGACGCCCGGACACAACACCCATGGAAAATGCTCTTCAGCCGCCGTCCTGGCGTTTTGCCAAGCGGCTAAACGCTGCAAAGGGCCCCTGCTCGGGCTTACTGTCCTGCGGCGGTTGAAATACCGCCCCCGGCTTGCGTGGATAAGGATCAAGGCCAAGGATCAGGAACTCCATCGCCAGTGCGCCGAGATCAATGACACCGCCAATGAGCGGTTCGGGCGCATCCAATTTGACGTTGTGTTGCTGACCAGATTCCTGGCCGTCGTCGTCGGCCAATTCGCCAGGCGTCTCGGCCGGTTCGAAAATGAGGTCGACCGTCTCTTGGACATCGTTGGCAAGCGGCTCGAGCGTGACGACACAGTTTTGGCCGACGGTCGCGGAGATCGATCCAACGACATGCAAGCCGCCGGCTCCGCGCCGGGTGACATCGAAACTTGCTTCAAAGCGCGGCAGATCGCGTAGCCCGGCAACCCTGGCTACTGCCGTGCGCACCGGTGCCTCGGCGACGAGGTCGAAATGCTGGCCGCTCTCGGCCACCTCCTCGACCGCCACGGGAACATGCCACGGCGCGGCGGAACTTCGCGATTTGGACTCAGGCATTGGGGGCTCAGACATTCGGGGGCTCAGGCATGGTTGGTTCAGGAATGGGGATGGCCTCCGGGTCGGGAAAGGCAACCGCGCCGCGCAGCAATGCGCTTTGATCATGAACCGCAAATTGGTGCGCCAGGATGCGCGCATACCGCCCCAGGCGGCGTGGTCCATCACCATTCGCTCCATGAAAGATATTGCGCGCCAGTGCCTTCTCAAGCTCCCGGCCGTCAGCTGCGCGCAGAGCCTCGAGATAGGCCGCCTGCCTTCCATAAAACGCCTCGCCGAATTGGCGCATTCGCGTTGGAACTGCGAGGTCGCCGACGCCCATTTCGCGCAAACTGGCGTCGAGATCACGGCAAAATCGGTCGAACAGTTTCTGGCCGATCCCGCGCCCAGGCGTCCCTTCATGGTCCAACGCCGCCAGCAGCAAAACCATGTGGAGAACGATGAGGTCAAAGCGACCTTCCAGGGTGTCGGGTATGCCGTAAGCGGTGTAAAACACCACGGAGCGGGCTTGCGCCACGATCGCGCCATAGAGCTCATCGATGCTGCGGCGAGAGGGATTAGGCTGAAAGCGCTTCAAGATCATTGGGTTAGTAGGCGTCGCGGTCACTCAGACGGGCCGCCGATGTTAACAGATGTGTTAAGCTTCGGTTTTGGGGTACCGGCAGCCGCTGGCTGGGTTGAACTTTAGGAACATGAATGCGGAGCGGTCTAGGGCGTAACGGATGCCGTAGTGCGGCTTTGGCATGTGCCATCGCCGTTGCACTGAGCCTTTGCGGCTGTGCCGGCGAAACCTTCCAACGCGGCTATGTGCTGCCCGAAGGCGCGCTTGAGCAGATTCCGCTGGGAGCATCGCAGGAGCAAGTTCTCCTGGTTTTGGGCACACCATCAACCGTAGCCACCGTCAGCGGCGAGGCTTTCTATTACATTTCGCAGAAAGCTGAGCGCGCGATTTCCTTCATGCGGACGAAGGTGACTGATCAGCGCGTGATCGCCGTCTACTTCGACAGGGATAGAAAAGTGCAGCGCCTTGCCGAATACGGACTCAAGGACGGCAAGATTTTCGACTTCGTGAGCCGCACGACGCCAACAAGCGGCAACGATCTCAGCTTGATATCGACCATCATCCATAACCTGCAAGGCAAGGGAAGCTGAGCGCTGCCGCGATGGTCAATGGGCGAGCACCGCGAGCAGAAGCAGCGCCACGATATTGGTGATCTTGATCATCGGATTGACCGCCGGTCCGGCCGTGTCCTTGTAGGGATCGCCGACGGTGTCGCCCGTTACCGCCGCCTTGTGAGCGTCGGAACCCTTGCCCCCGTAATGGCCGTCTTCGATGTATTTTTTTGCGTTATCCCAGGCGCCGCCGCCAGACGTCATCGATATGGCAACGAACAACCCCGTCACTATGACGCCGAGCAGCATTGCGCCGAGCGCCGAAAAGGCCGCCGACTTGCCCTGTGCGCCGCCACCGGCAACGAAGTAGATGATGAAAAAACCGACGATCGGCGACAGGACCGGCAAGAGCGACGGAACGATCATTTCCTTAATCGCAGCCTTGGTCAGCATGTCGACGGCGCGACCGTAATCAGGCTTGTCTCTGCCCTGCATGATGCCCGGGCGTTCGCGGAATTGGCGCCGAACTTCCTCGACGATCGAGGAAGCAGCCCGCCCCACCGCGGTCATGCCAAGCGCGCCGAACAAATAGGGCAGTAGGCCGCCGAACAAGAGCCCAGCCACGACGTAAGGATTGTTCAACGAGAAATCCGGCGACACGCCCCGGAAGTACGGATGCGTCGCGGCATTGGCCACAAAGTATTTCAGGTCCTCGTTATAAGCCGCGAACAAAACCAAGGCGCCGAGCCCCGCCGAACCAATGGCATAGCCTTTGGTGACGGCCTTTGTCGTATTGCCTACGGCGTCGAGCGCATCGGTTGATTTGCGAACTTCCTTGGGCAAGCCGGCCATTTCGGCAATACCGCCGGCATTGTCTGTCACCGGTCCAAAGGCATCGAGCGCCACCACGATGCCGGCAAGCGCCAGCATGGTCGTCACGGCGATGGCGATGCCGAACAGCCCGGCGAGATTATAGCTGATCAGGATTCCGGCGATGATGACCAGCGCCGGCAGCGCGGTCGCTTCGAGCGAAACCGCGAGCCCCTGAATGACATTGGTGCCGTGCCCAGTGACCGAAGCCAATGCGATCGATCGCACTGGCCGGAAATTGGTACCGGTATAAAATTCAGTGATCCAAATGATGAATCCGGTCACGGCAAGGCCGACGATGCCGCAAACGAGCAGCGTCAGGCCTGAATAATTGGCGCCCGGAAGCGGTCCGAAGCCAATCAGCAGATAGGTGACGACGGCAATGCCGATCAGCGAAAGAATCGCAGTCGCGATCATGCCCTTATAAAGTGCGCCCATGATCGACTGGGTCGGTCCGAGCTTGACGAAGAACGTCCCGATGATGGACGCGATAATGCACGCGCCGCCAATTGCGAGTGGGAACGTCATCATGCGCATCAACACATCGCCGCCCCCGGCGCTAAAGAAGATTGCGGCGAGAACCATCGTGGCGACAGTGGTTACCGCATAGGTCTCGAAAAGGTCGGCCGCCATGCCCGCGCAGTCACCGACATTGTCGCCAACATTGTCGGCGATGGTTGCCGGATTGCGTGGATCGTCTTCAGGGATTCCGGCCTCGACTTTACCGACAAGGTCGCCGCCGACATCCGCGCCCTTGGTGAAAATGCCGCCGCCAAGGCGCGCAAAGATCGAAATCAACGAGGCGCCGAAGCCAAGCGCAACCAGCGAATCGATCACTTCGCGGTCATTCGCCGCCATGTGCAAGGTGCCGGTGAGAAAGCCGAAATAAAGCGTCACGCCAAGAAGGGCGAGGCCGGCGACCAGAAGTCCGGTGATCGCGCCCGCGCGAAACGCAATTTCAAGCCCACCTGCGAGCGAACTGATCGCAGCTTGGGCGGTGCGCACATTGGCGCGCACCGAAACGTTCATGCCGATGAACCCGGCCGAACCAGACAGAATCGCGCCGACCGCAAAGCCGATGGCGACCAGCCAGCCGAGGAAATAGCCGACGATCAGGAAGATCACGATCCCGACCAGCGCGATCGTCGAATACTGACGCTTGAGATAGGCCTGTGCGCCTTCGCGTACCGCCGCCGATATTTCCTGCATCCGGGCACTGCCGGCATCCGCTGCCAGCACCCATCGCGTGGCCCAGATTGCGTAAATGATGGCCAGCACGCCACATAAAACGATGAGCCACAAAGTCGTCATAGAAGGTCCCCGGTGTGTTGGAGGGGCCAGCGCCAGGACCGGCCCGCAAGAGAAGGCGCCTCGCATACAATGGGCAAGCGGGCGGCGCAAATCGGCGCGGACATTGCCAAACTTAACCCTGCCGCGCAACGGCGGAGGCCGTCGTTTTCGCCCGGTTATGCGGCGCCTAGATGGCGGATCGGACGGCCCGGCGCGATGACCTGCGCCGCGGCAATGATAGCATTGGCATCAATGCCATAGTGCCGGTAGAGCTCGTCGATCGAACCGGTCTGACCAAAATGCTCCACGCCAAGTGGGCGAACGCGGTGGCCACTGACGGCGCCGAGCCACGCCAAAGTGGCGGGATGCCCGTCCAGCAGTGTGACGAAACCGCAATGCCGTGGCAGGTCGGCAAATAACCGCTCGATATGCGAACGGGCATGAACAAGCCCGCGCTCGCGAGCCCGGCACGCCGCAGTCCAGCCGGCATTGAGACGGTCGGCAGAGGTGATCGCCAGCAAGCCGACGTCGCGGCGATCCTCAGCCATAAGTCCGATCGCTTGAATTGCTTCTGGCGCGACCGCCCCGGTGTAGGCCACGACGAGCTGGCAGTTCGGACCGGGCGGGCGCAACCAATAAGCGCCGTCCACGACGGCCTGCCGCAGCGCCGGCGTCATTTCACGCTTGATCTGCTCGATCGGCCTTGTCGAAAGCCGCAGATAAATAGAACCGCCGGTCTCGTCGCGCAGCCAGTTGCGTTCGGAGATCTCCCCGCCGCCATCGCGCTGAATGTAATCCAATGCGAAGGCAAGAATGACTGCCAATTCGTCGACAAAAGCAGGCTCAAAGGCAGCAAGCCCGTCCTGCGCCATACCAATCAACGGTTCCGCGATCGATTGATGAGCACCACCTTCGGGCGCCAAGGTTATGCCAGATGGCGTGGCGACCAAGACGAAGCGCGCGTCCTGGTAGCAGGCATAGTTGAGCGCATCGAGGCCGCGAGCGATGAACGGGTCGTACAAGGTGCCGATCGGCAACAACCGCTCACCATTGATGACATGCGACAGGCCAAGCGCAGAGAGCGCCGAAAACAAGTTCATCTCGGCAATACCCAATTCTATGTGCTGGCCCTTCGGTGAGAATTCCCAATGGAAGGTGGACGGGATGCGCTCACTTTTGAACGTGTCCGCCAGAGCCTCGCGCGCAAACAAGCCGCGGCGGTTGACCCATGGCCCGAGACTTGTTGACACAGTGACGTCAGGTGAAGCCGTCACGACGTGCGCGGCCAAGGCTGTGTCGCCGCGGCCAAGCTCGTTGAGCAATGCGCCAAAGCCAAGTTGCGTTGACATCTGCGGTTGAATCGTAACCGGCAGATTGTCCGGCACGGCGATCCGCGGTGCTTGCAAGTTGCGGTTGCCGGCGCTCGCGAACGGCACGCGGTCGAGAAAAGCTTGAATTTCCGCCGCCGAGTGTTCAAGCCCTTCGAAGCGCGACCACTCCTGGCCCGGACGGATATTCATTGCCTTGCGGAAAGTTTCCATTTGCGCGGGCGTCATCAGGCCGGCGTGATTGTCCTTGTGCCCGGCGAACGGCAGACCATAGCCTTTGATCGTGTAGGCAATGAAACAAACCGGGCGATCATGATCGACCGCATCGAAAGCCGCCATGATCGAGCCGAGATCATGGCCGCCGAGATTGTTCATCAGCCACGCCAACTCATCATCGTTGCGGCGCTCGAGCAGCGCGCTCACCGGCCCCTGATCGCCGATTTCATCACTGAGCCGCTTGCGCCATGCGGCTCCGCCTTGGAACACCAGCGCCGAATAGAGCTGGTTCGGACAATTATCGATCCAACGCCGCAAAACTTCGCCACCCGGTTCGGCAAATGCCGCCTCCTGGAGCCTACCGTATTTGAGGAGCACCACGTCCCAGCCGAAATTGCGGAACAGATTTTGATAGCGCTCCCACAATCCCTCGCGAACGACCGCATCGAGGCTTTGCCTGTTGTAGTCGACGATCCACCAGCAATTGCGCAGCCCCTGCTTCCAACCTTCGAGCATGGCCTCGAAAATATTGCCTTCGTCGAGCTCGGCATCGCCCAGAAGCGCGATCATGCGGCCTTCGGGCCGGTCGCGGACCCAGCCGTGGGCTCGCACGTAATCCTGCGCCAGCGATGAAAACAGCGTTTGTGCGACGCCAAGACCGACCGACCCAGTCGAGAAATCGACGTCATCGGTATCCTTGGTGCGGGACGGATAGGATTGCGCGCCTTTATAACCGCGGAAAGCTTCGAGCTTTTCCCGATTTTGCCGGCCGAGCAGATATTGGATGGCGTGGAAATTGGGCGACGCGTGCGGTTTGACCGCGACACGGTCCTGCGGCCGCAGCGTATGGAAGTAAAGCGCGGTCATGATGGTCGCGAGCGAGGCCGATGAAGCCTGATGCCCGCCGACCTTCAGCCCGTCGGTGTTGTCACGAACGTGGTTGGCGTGGTGGATCGTCCAGGTCGCGAGCCACAACACCTTGCGCTCGAGCTCAGCGAGTATTGAAAGATCCTGCATCGAGCGCGGCGACGTCATACGGACGATCCAATATTAACCGGATCTACGGCGATCCGGTCACTCCAGTTCCACGGTTGCGAAATCCGCCGGCATGATGATTTCAAGCAGCTCGCAGTCGTCGGAATAATCGAGCACGGAATGCTTGATCTTCGGCGGCTGCAGCCAGCACGAACCTTCGCGCATGGTGACAACGCCGGCGCCTTCATACTCGCCTTTGATCCAGCCTTTGAGAACATAAACCATCTGAAAATCGACCTCATGAAAGTGTCGCTTGGACACCTCCGCCGGATCGCAGGGCGGAATCATTCTGATGACATGTGCTCGCACCATGCCGCTGGTCGCAGCGGCAATGCCGAGATCGCGGTATTGCGCATAGCGGCGCAAGCCCTGTTCGAATGCATCGGTCCGATGATGGCTGGCAACAAACACGTGCCTCCGCGCGCGAGATTTGACCTCGGCCTTTATTCGTTTTGGTCCGTCCGCTAACGAGGTTTTGGCTCGGGATCGGCGGCTGCGTTTGATTGAACGCGGTTTTAGTGCGGTGCGCTGCGATTTCCGTACCTGTTTGGCTTTGCGTGCTGAACTCGCCATGCGATTGCCCTCTTGGCAGTGAAGTATGTCTTGGTCCCGAAAATCTACTGCCGGATTATACCGGATGGAAAAACCGCCGACAGCGACAAGCCTCCGGCTATTCCCAGTCAAAAGTGACTATAGGACCCGCGTGCGAACGCCAGTTCTTTGCCATCGCGCAAAAAACGAACGCCCTGCCCGCTCATCACCTGTCCGATCTCGGTCACCGCCACGGCGGCCTGCTCTGCGGCTGTACGAAAAGCGCTGAACATGGCAGCAGGCAAGGTCAAGATGATCTCGTAGTCGTCGCCGCCGGTGAGAATTCGCTCGACGAGCCTGGCATCGGCCGAGACCGCCATGCGCGCCGCCTCCGACAATGGCACGCGGGCAACATCGATTTCCGCGGCAACGCCCGACGCCCGGCATAGCTTGGCCAAGTCTCCAGCCAACCCGTCAGATACATCCATCGCCGCCGATGCATAATGCCGCAATGCCTCAGCCACTGCATTGCGGGGCTGCGGCAGAAGATAACGCTCGCGCAGATGGTTCTGGGCAGCGCTCGATAGACGCCACTCTTTACCCACCGCCTCGTCCCGATGCAGAACAACGCCGAGCGCGGCATCGCCAATGGTGCCGGTAACCGCGATGACATCGCCGAGCTTGGCGGTCGCGCGCCGCACCATTGCACCGTGCGGCACAGTGCCGAAGGCGCTAATGCAGACCGAAAGCGGTCCTGGCGTGTGATCGGTGTCGCCGCCGAGCAACGGACAGCGATACTGCGCAATATCTTGACCAAGACCCTCAGCGAAGGCGGCGATCCACGATTCCTGCGTTCCAGGCGGTAAAGCGATCGACAACAAAAATCCAGTCGGCATTGCGCCCTTCGCCGCGAGGTCAGAGAGATTCATCCGCAGCGCCTTGCGAGCTATGTCTTGCGCCGAATCGCTGGGAAGAAAATGCACGCCGGCAATGACCCCATCTGTTGTCAGAACCAGATCGCAACCGGCGGGCGGCGTGAGCACCGCCGCGTCGTCGCCAAGTCCGAATGCATTCGGGGATGTCGCCAACGGACGAAAGTAGCGGGCAATAAGGCGTTCTTCGCCCGAGGTCTCATTTCCGGAATCGCCCAGAGGCATCGGCGCCTTCGCCTATCCGCCACTGAATTCGGCGGCGCGGAGTTGACGCGCCAATTGATCGAGCACCGCATTGACCATTCCGGTCTCCTCTTTGTCGACAAAGGCGCTGGCTACGTCGACATATTCCGATGTCACCACCCGTGCGGGCACATCCTTGCGGTACGCAAGTTCGTAGGCGCCAGCCCGCAGCACCGCGCGCAGCACCATTTCGATGCGCTTGAGCGGCCAGCCCCGCGCCAGCGCCGCATCGATCTTAGGATCGAGCCGAGTTTGCTCGCGCACCACGCCAGCGACGATATCGCGGAAATAGCTCGCTTCGGCCGGGCGATATTGCACGTCTTCGACATCGCCGCGGAGCCAATGACTTTCGAATTCGGCCAGGATCTCGTTCAAGCCGGTGCCAGCGAGCTCCATCTGATAAAGCGCCTGCACCGCCGCGAGCCGGGCCGCGCCACGTTGATTGGCCTTGCGTCCTTCCTTGCCGCTCACGTCAGAACGCACGTCGTCGCCAGCCATCGCACTATGTCTCGATCTGCCGCTTGAGGCTCAGGAGCGCAAGCGCGGCCCGCGCCGCATCGCCGCCTTTATCTTGCTCCTCGGAGCGGGCGCGCAACCAAGCCTGGGCTTCATTGTCTACGGTGATGATTCCATTGCCGATCGGCAATTGGCGCGCAACCGAAAGATCCATCAATCCGCGAGCAGATTGATGCGCAACAATGTCGAAGTGAATAGTGTCGCCGCGAATGACGCAACCGAGCGCAACGACCCCATCATAAGGGCGTCGGCGGCGGCGCGCCGCATCGACGGCCATAGCAATGGCCGCCGGAATTTCCAGCGAACCGGGCACACTCAGGCAGTCGAATTCCGCGCCCGCCGCTTTCAAGACCTTGCTCGCACCGGCGAGCAGCGCATCGGCAATGTCGTCATAGAAGCGCGCTTCGACGATGAGAATGCGCGCGCCCTTGCCGTTACTTCCAGGACGCTTGCCTCGCCGCGCTCCGGCCATGACTGCACTCCGCCTCGTTTGAGCACGGTTTTCACCGAAAGGCGGCTTGGGCCTTCAGGCTTCATCCGGGCGTGGTCGTACCAAGACCGGCACGCGCTCACAAGCGCGTCTCAGCGGGGCAGCGTCTCCATCAATCGCGCGACATAGCGCGCGAGCTGGTCGACTTCGAGGTTAAGACGCGCGCCGGGCTCAAACGCATCGAATGTCGTGACCTTAAGAGTATGCGGAATGATCAAGACCGTGAACATCTCACCATCGACCTTGTTGACGGTTAGCGAGACTCCGTCGAGCGCCACCGAACCTTTGGCGGCAATGAACCGCGACAGTGCGGCGGGAGCGCGCAACGTCAACGCCGCGCTGTCAAGGAAATCGTCGCGGGTGACGAGTTCGGCGATCCCATCCACGTGTCCGCTGACCAGGTGTCCGCCCAGTTCGTCGCCGAGCCGAAGCGAGCGTTCCAAATTGATATGCGCTCCGCGCCGCCAAGTCCCGGCGGTGGTCAAACGTAAGGTTTCAGCGGCTGCATCGACGGCGAAGAACGGGCGATTGGCTTTGGCGCCGCGCTCGACGACTGTGAGGCAGATTCCGGAACAGGCGATTGAAGCGCCGACGACAATCGAAGCCGGATCGTAGTTGCACGCGATGCGAAGCCTACGCAGCCCGTCGAATTTTTCTTCGACGTCAAGAATCTCGCCGAGGTCAGTGACAATACCGCTAAACATCGCTCAAAAACTCGCGCTCGTATTTTTGTTGGCGGTCGGAGCCGACAGGCTCGCTAGAAATACACTTAAGATGTTGACTGAGCATCGCATGGGCGCGCGGCTCGAGCGCCGTTACTCCATCCTCTCCGATGACCACTGGAGAATGGAATAATATCGCTTCGTCAACGAGATCGGCCCCGATGAAGGCCGCGGCCAGTGTCGGACCGCCCTCGACCATCAGGCGGGTGACGCCGCGCGACGCCAAAAGCTTCAACACGGCCGGTAGATCGAGCCGACCATTTTTTGCGGCCGTTTGCGCCACTGCGGCACCGTGCGCCTGCGCGGCTTCCTCGGCTGCCGCCGGCGCATCCTCCCCGGCAATGACCCAGAGCGGCGTCTCACGAGCCGTCGCTAACAGGCGCGACTGTATCGGCAAGCGAAGTCCGGTATCGAGCACCACACGCGTTGGCGACAGTCCCAGCATTCCGGGCAAGCGACAGGTCAAAACCGGATCGTCGGCCAGGGCGGTGCCGATACCGATCATGATGGCGTCGCTCTGGGCACGCAAAAGATGGACGCGATTGCGGACACCTTCGCCGGTGATCGCCACGCGCTTACCTCCAACGCCGGCCGCTTTACCGTCCGCGGAAATGGCAAGCTTAAGCATCACATGCGGCCGGCCATCGCGCATACGGCGAATGTGTCCGACATGATCGCGTCGCGCCGTGGCGGCTTCAATGCCTACGTCCACGGCAATCCCCGCGCTGCGCAACCGCGCATGCCCGCGGCCAGCGACTTCCGGATTTGGGTCCTCCATGGCCGAGACCACACGCGCAATGCCGGATGCAATCACGGCATCGGCGCAGGGCGGAGACTTGCCGTGGTGCGAACATGGTTCAAGCGTGACATAAAGCGTGGCGTCGCGCGCAGCCTCGCCGGCGCGCCGCAGAGCTTCGATCTCTGCGTGCGGCCTGCCTCCTGGCTGCGTCCAGCCACGCGCTATGATTTCACCGTTTTTGATGATTACCGCGCCGACGGCCGGATTAGGCCATGTTCGACCGAGCCCACGCCGGCCCAGCGAAAGCGCGAGCGTCATAAAGCGTTCATCCTCGTCGGCGTCGGAAGCTGGACGGCTAGCGGGCTCGCTCACTCGGCGGCCTCATCTCCCGACAATTCGGCAAGTGCGGCTTCGAAATCCTTGGCCTCGCGGAAGTTACGATACACCGAGGCGAACCGCACATAGGCGACGTCGTCGAGGTCGCGCAAATGCGCCATCACCGTCTCGCCGATCGTTTCCGAGGTGACCTCGCTCTCGCCGATGCTTTCAAGCTCGCGGACGATTTTCGAGACCATCTGATCGATGCGCTCGGGATCGACCGGACGTTTGCGCAGCGCGATTTGCACCGAGCGCAAAAGCTTGTCGCGGTCGAACGGCACCCTGCGCCCATTGCGCTTGATCACAATCAGTTCGCGCAGCTGCACCCGCTCGAAGGTCGTGAAACGGAAATTGCAGCTCAGGCAGACCCGCCGGCGACGGATCACCGAGGAGTCCTCGGTCGGCCGCGAATCCTTCACCTGGGTGTCGAGACTCGCACAGCTCGGGCAGCGCATTCCTCATCCCTCATAGATCGGGAATCGGCTGACCAGACGTTTTACCTTCTCCGCCACCCGCTGCTCGGCCGCTGCGTCCTGCTCGCGTCCGCTATGGGCGAGCGCATCCAGCACTTCGGCGATTAAATCGCCGATCTGTTGGAATTCGGCGATACCGAAACCTCGCGTGGTGCCCGCCGGCGTGCCAAGCCGTACGCCTGATGTGACGGTGGGTTTCTCAGGATCGAACGGAATGCCGTTCTTGTTGCAAGTGATACGAGCGCGTTCGAGCGCGGCTTCCGCCACTTTGCCGGTCAGTCCCTTTTTGCGGAGATCAACCAGCATCAGATGCGTGTCGGTGCCACCGGAGACGATGTCGAGTCCGCAAGCTTTGAGCGTTTCGGCAAGGGCCTTGGCGTTTTCGACGACGTTTTTCGCGTAAAGTCGAAACGACGGACGCAACGCTTCGCCAAACGCTACTGCCTTGGCGGCGATCACATGCATCAGCGGCCCGCCCTGCATTCCGGGAAACACCGCCGCGTTGAGTTTTTTCGCCAGTTCCTCGTCATTGGTGAGGATAGCTCCGCCGCGCGGACCACGCAGCGTCTTGTGCGTTGTCGTGGTGACGACATGGGCGTGGGAAAGCGGGCTCGGATGCACACCACCGGCGACCAAGCCGGCGAAATGCGCCATGTCCACAATCAGATAAGCGCCGACTTCGTCGACAATCTCGCGGAAGCGACGAAAATCGATCACGCGCGGATAGGCCGAGCCGCCGGCAATGATCACCTTGGGCCGATGCTGTTTGGCCAAGGCCTCGACCTCGTCCATGTCGATGAGGTGATCGTCGCGGCGCACGCCATAGGGAACGACTTTGAACCAGCGGCCCGACAGGTTGACCGGCGAGCCGTGGGTGAGATGTCCACCTGCGGCGAGGTTAAGCCCCATGAACGTGTCACCGGGCCGCATCAGCGCCATGAAGACTTCGGCATTGGCGGACGCGCCGGAATGAGGTTGCACATTGGCGAAACTGCATCCGAACAGGCGGGTTGCGCGCTCAATCGCGAGGCGCTCGGCAATATCGACGAACTGGCAACCGCCGTAATAACGCTTGCCCGGCAAACCCTCGGCATATTTGTTGGTCAACACTGAGCCTTGCGCCTCGAGAACGGCGCGGCTGACGATGTTCTCAGATGCGATCAGTTCGATTTCGTTGCGCTGGCGGCCCAGTTCGAACCTGATGGCTTCGGCGATCTCCGGATCGCTCTCGCCAAGTGTGGCAGAGAAGAAATCCTCGTCGGTCGCATTGACCTTCTGACTCGTATTGTGAGTTGCCGGCATGACTTGCTCTGTTCCCTCGCTGCCTGGCCGCCTTTCGCGTCGGACCGATCCCCAGCCGACGCACTTTCGGCGCTGAAAGCCCCTGCCGCGGTGATACACCGTGGGGCTTGGCGATACCAGCCGAACCCGCAAGACCTTGCGATATTTCGGCGGATAACACCCCTATATTTAGGAATCACTGGCCGGCGGGCGCAAGCCATTAGCTTGATCAAAGCTTGGTCGTGGCCGGAATGGCCGGCGCGCCAAGACCGTCGCGGCCGTAAATGTCTTCGCGGAATTGCACCACCCCATCGGCTCCTTGACCAGGCCGTGACATAGACCCAGTGCAACGGCACGGGCTTGGCCAGCCGGGCGGTTTTTTGCTCGCCGAACTTTATGACCCGGTCGATATCCGCGGACGACCAGCCTTTGGTTTCATCAAGGAGCCACACAACCAGCTGTCGAACGTTCTGCACCCGCACGCAGCCGGATGAATGGAAACGGAAATCATCGCCAAACAAGTTCTTCAACGGCGTATCATGCATGTACACACCGTAGGCGCTCGGGAAGTTGATGCGAATCGAGCCCAGCGAATTCTAGCTGCCAGGATCCTGCTTGAACGTATAGTTGGTCGCGTCCTCGGAATACCAATTAATCTGCGACGGCTGCAGTTCGCGATGCGCCGCATCGAGGATGCGAATGTGATTCTTGGTCAAATAATCGGGCTGGTCCTGCATTCTTGGAATGAGGTCCTTGCGTACGATCGAAGCCGGCACCGTCCAGTACGGATTGAAATTGATTTCGATGATTTTGCTGTCGATTTCGGGCGACGGCCGGTCAGGCTTGCCGACCACGCCGGTATGGCGCAACACTGCAACATCGTGCTCGATCGCCTCGATGCGCGCCGCCGGAATATTGCACACGACGTAACGCGCACCGAGATTGCCGGACAACGACTTCAGCCGCTCGATATTGATCTTGAGCTGATCGCGCCTCGTCACCGCCGGAACGTTCATGGCGTCAAACGTCGCCTCATGGACGATGCCGTCGATGGTCAAACCGTGACGCGCCTGGAAGCGCCGCACCGCCTCTTCGAGATACGAATCATAAATGTCATTCTCGACCGCGCTGGCGTTCGGATCGAGATCGCCCGAAATCGTCAGCCGCGAACGCAACTCGACCACGCTTTCGTGGCGGGTGCCGAGCCGCAATTCCAAGACTTTCGACACTTCGGGCCAACCGCCGCGGGCGACGATGCCGTCATAAGTCTCGACCGCGCGGCGCGTTGCTTCAGCCGTTCCCGGCGACAACATCGGAACCGTCGCTTTCGGCATGTGAACCGTGCGCGACGCCTGATCGAATGTTTGGCCGAAGTTGCCGTGATCGACCTCGCCCATGAGTGCATCAAGCGGGCGATCGTCGGCCCACGCGGCACGAATGCCCGCGGCAAAAGTGGCCGTCCCAGCAAAGTGCCGTAACACAGTACGGCGGCACACCACTGCCTGTCGCGAACCGCCCAAGTGAGAGGATCGAGTCATGAGACGCGTATCTGTGCGAGCAATAGGGCCGAAATCGGCCAGCCTCCCCAAAAGCCCGCTAACATAATGGCCAGCCAAGAGGCGGCGCAACAGGTTCGAATGAAAGGGCCCGGCATTGGCCGGGGCCTTATCCTCGCCGGCAACTCACCAGCCGTTAAAGGCGATAGAGGATCTGGTCGGTCCAGAATCGCTCCAGACGATGCAATGCCTTGTTGAGGCCACCGAAATCCTCGGCATTGATGCCGCCGACCTGCTCCACGGTGCGCATGTGCTTTTCGTACAGCGTGTCCACCGTATCGCGCACTTCCCTGCCCTTGTCGGTCAGTTTGATGCGGACCGAGCGCCGATCGATCCGCGAACGTTGATGATCGAGAAAGCCCATCTCGACGAGCTTCTTCAAGTTATACGAGACGTTGGAGCCGAGATAATACCCGCGCGTGCGCAGCTCGCCCGCGGTCAATTCCTTGTCCCCGATATTGTACAACAGCAGCGCCTGAACCGAATTGATGTCCGAGCGGCCGCGACGATCGAATTCGTCCTTTATGACGTCGAGCAGACGCCGATGCAGACGTTCGACCAAAGTGAGCGCTTCGAGATAATGCGGACGAATGTGGTCGAAGCGCGCCTCGGCGAGCTCGACCGTCTTGACGACGGCTTTCATGATGACGCCTTTCCCAACACAATTTCTTTTTTTGCGACGGGCCCTGTTTCCCGTCGTCGGCATCAATCTAGTGCCAAGGGTCTAAGATCAGTTTAAATAACACGCTAAAAAGAACGTATATTCGCAGCTTTTATATACTAATAGCTGTTAAATACGCGGCGACTTTCGACACGCTTTATTCACCCCAGTTAAAGCGAAGTGATTTTCGGCTGATACAGTATTTCGCTTTAGCTTGTTGTTCGAGCATGATCTTTTCCGAAAACCGGCATCCACTTTTCGGGATCATGCTTTATTCCGCCTTGATATTGGCCTCCGTGATAATGCGCCTGTATGCGTCATTTTGCTTGCGCAAGTAAGCGGCAAAATCGGCGTCGCAGACGCCGGCCGGAAAAAGACCCTGAGCGAGGAGTTTCTCCTTAACGGCCGGGTCTTTTATTGCCGCCGTGAATAGACTTTCGAGTTCATTAATCGCCGGTTGCGGCGTATTAACCGGCGCGAAAGCGCCAAACCAGGCGTCGACGTCGAAGTCGCCGTAGCCTGCCTCGGCGACGGTGGGAATGTCCGGCAGCGGCTCTGCCCGCGTGCGGTTGCCGACCGCGAGCGCCCGCAATGTGCCGGCCTTCAGATATTCCGACACGTTCGGATAGGTCGCGAACATCGAAGTCACCTGCTGGCCCAACACGGCGTTGAGCGCCGGCGCATTGCCCGGATAAGGCACGAAAGTCATATCCGCTTTCGCGGCGCGCTTGAGCATTTCGAAGCCGAGCTGAAAGCTCGAGGCCGGGCCGATACTCGCCATCGTGATCTGCCCCGGCTTGGCGCGCGCGTCGTCCAGCATTTCCGTAAGCGTGCGATACGGCGAGGCGCTGTTGACGACGATGATGGTCGGCGAATTCACCACATTGCAGATTGGCACGAAGCTTCTGAGCGGCTCGTAGTTCAATTTTCGCAACAGCGCATCGATCAGGAAAGGCGTCGAGACGACGAGAAGGGTGGCGCCGTCCGGCGCGGCGCGAGCGACCGTCTCGGTGCCGACCACACCGCCGGCACCCGGTCGGTTTTCGACGATCACCGTTGGTCCGCCGGCGCGCCCGGCTTGTTCCGCGACCAGGCGCGCGACGATATCGGCCGCGCCGCCGGGCGCGTAAGGCACCACGATCCTGATGGTTCTTGAGATTTGTGCACGCGCGCCGTCTGCCATCACGACGACAATAAATGTCGTGGCCGCCACGGCGGTGACGGCCAAAACGATGAAAACGATGAAAAACCGGTTCAAAAGTCGCATTGCTCACCTGTTGCAACGGCCGTTTCGCCGCCTTCTCTCATCCACACAAATTGGGAACCAAATTGCGCCTGCAGGAGCTAGCATTACTTTGGCCGTGGTGTAACCAGCGTAATATTGAAGAGCTGACGCTAGAGTGGGCTCCGCGAAAAAAGGAGTCAGCGCCATGGCGAGAAAAGAGATCCTCGATCGGATAGAGAAATACGTCGATCCGTTCCGTATCACTAAAGGCAAGGGTTTCCGACTCAAAGACTTCGATCCAGGCGACACATGTGGTCTGAGGCTGGATAAGGGCGAGGCGGCCGACCTTCTGCAACGCAGCACCGAGTGGCTCGCGGAGGAGCAGGACATGCTCTACGCCCAAAATCGCTGGTCGCTGTTGCTCGTGTTCCAGGCGATGGACGCGGCCGGCAAGGACGGCACCATCAAACACGTCATGTCAGGAGTAAATCCTCAGGGCTGCCAGGTTTTCTCGTTCAAGCAGCCGTCATCGGAGGATCTCGACCACGACTTTCTCTGGCGCTACGCCAAACGTTTGCCCGAACGGGGACGGATCGGCATCTTCAACCGATCGTACTATGAGGAGGTTCTCGTTGTACGCGTGCATAAACACATCTTGAAGCGACAGAATCTGCCCGCGCCGCTTATAAGCAAACGCATCTGGGACGAGCGGCTCTTCGACATCGCGCACTTCGAGGATTACCTCACTCGGCAGGGGACGATTGTTCTTAAGTTCTTTCTGCACGTGTCGCGCAAGGAGCAGAAGAAGCGCTTCATGGACCGCCTCGACAGGCCAGACAAACATTGGAAATTCTCGCCCTCCGACGTGTACGAGCGCGAATTTTGGGGTGACTACCAGCACGCGTTTGAGGAAGCGATTCGAGCTACGGCGTCGAAACGCGCACCGTGGTACGTGGTACCGGCTGACAACAAATGGTTCACCCGGCTCATTGTCGCCGCGGCTATCGTGGCAGCCGTTGAGAAACTCGACCTCGCTTACCCGACAGTTGACGCAAGGAAGAAGAAGGAACTGCAAACCATGCGTGCGACACTCAGCCGAGAAAAGTAAAAGATCCGCGCGCGCCAAATATCCGTCGTGACGCTGTTTTCCCACTGCAGCTACGCTACAGTGCAAATAATAGTCTAGGGGCGCGTATGTCGACGGTAATCTCAGTAATTGGCGGCGTTGGTCTCTTTCTGCTCGGCATGACCGTCATGACAGATGGCCTGAAGGCATTGGCCGGCTCTGCGCTGCGCACAGTGCTTGGCAAGGCTGCAGCGACACCACTGCGCGGCTCCTTCTGGGGCGCACTCGTCACGCTCCTGGTGCAATCGTCCAGCGCAACCACTATGACAACTATTGGTCTCGTCAGCGCAGGCTTGTTGACGTTCCCGCAAGGATTGGGCCTCGTCTTCGGTGCGAATGTCGGCACGACAGGTACTGGCTGGCTGGTCGCACTTATCGGCGTCCGCGTCTCGCTGACGGCCGCCGCTCTGCCGATGGTCTTCGTCGGCGCGCTAATCAAGCTCCTGGCCAGCGGGCGCCTATCTGGGGCGGGCGCCGCGCTGGCAGGGTTCGGACTTGTGCTTTTTGGGCTGACGACCCTCCAACAAGGCATGGGCGGGCTGGCTGAGCGATTGCACCCGGCAGACCTACCTGCGGTTCTCTCAGGTTCTCACGCCGGCTGGTGGCGAGGTATGGTCGGGGTACTGGTGCTGGTCGTGGTCGGGTTGGTTATGACTGCAGTGATGCAGTCATCAACGGCAGCGATCGCGGTAACCCTGTCCGCCCACTTCGCCGGTGCAGTTGGGCTCGACCAGGCTTGCGCGCTGATCATCGGGCAGAATGTTGGGACGGCGACCAGTTCTGCATTGGCGGCGATCGGCGCGAGCACCACTGCCAAGCGGTTGGCCGTCGCCTATGTGCTGTTCAAACTGATCGCTGCTGTCATCGCGCTGGTGCTTTTTCCCGTCGTCATTCCTCTGCTCGTCCGTGCCTCGAGCACAATCGACGGCGTGACGCTGCTCGCAGGTTATCACACTGCGTACAATGTCGTCGGCGTTGTGGTCCTGCTGCCTCTGATCGACCGGTTCACGCGATTGGTCGAGCGGATTCTGCCCGAACGCGGCTCGCCGCTCACGCGCTATCTCGATCCCTCGGCGCTCGAGACTCCCATCGTCGCCGTGGAAGCGGTGCGACGAACGATCGCGCGAGCGCTTGAAGCGATGTGCGGCGCAGTTGATCTGGCACTGTCTGCCGCAAGTCGCGGCGAGACAGTCCGCCTACAGAAGAATGCGATATCGATGCCTGAGGCTGCCGATTCGTTGCGCCGAGCACAGGTCTTCCTGTCAGATGTGACCGGACCGCCCGACTCCGACGAAGAGCAGCGGCGACTTACAAGCACATTGCACGCTCTCGACCACGCGTCTCGGCTAGCCGAAACAGCAAATGCGGAAATCGATTTTGGGGCGGTGCGCGACAGCCCAGACGACGCACGCGCCGGACGGCTATGTGCGAATGCGATGCGAAGCGCAACCTCGGTCGCGGGTGAAGTCGAGGCACCACCCGGCCCCGACGTTACGTCCGGCGCAAATGCAGTATCGGCCGAGGAGGCTCTCGCTCGACTCGAACGCTATGCGAAAGAGATGGAGAAACTGCAGCGCAGTCGCCGCAACGCGACGCTGGGCGCGGTCGCAAACGGAACGTTGACTGTCGACGCGGCGATTGTTCGCGTCGACACGCTGAGAAGCCTGCAAGCACTCGCATATCACGCCTGGCGCTCCGCAGCGCATCTTGTCGATCGCGGTGAATAGCAATTACGCTCCAGCTTCGACTGCCGTTACCGCCTTTCGTAGCGCATCAGACGAGCGGATGACGAGTTTCTCCGCTTCTACGACAGCGAAGAACAGCAGACCGCCAGCGAGCAGCCGAGGCCAGACCCACAACGGAATGGCTTCGTTACCAAACATCGCTTGGAACGGCGGTGCATAGGTGAATAGCAGCTGTAGGATAACGACCGCACCGATGCCGAGAGGCAGGTACTTATTCCCCGTGTGCGCGGTCAGGGAGAAAGACGAGTCCAATAGATACCGGCTGTTCAGCAGATAGAACACCTGACCGATCGTAATGGCGTTAACGGCGACTGTCCGAGCGAGCGCATCCGAAGCGCCCTGGGACTTCATCCAGAAGAATGCCAACAGCGTGTAGGCGAGGAGCGCTAAGCCGACGAAAACGATGCGCCAAACTCCAAAGCCAGTCACGATCGGGCGGCTGACCGCGCGCGGGGGCCGGCTCATCACGTCGACCTCATGGGGCTCGAAGGAGATCACGAGCCCTAGGGCGACGGAGGTGACCATATTGACCCACAGGACCTGTGGCGCAGTGATCGGCATGGTGAAGCCAAAGAAGATCGCCACCGCAATGACCAAGGCCTGAGCGACGTTGGTGGGCAGCATAAAGAGCATGGCCTTTTCGATGTTGTTATAAACCGTGCGACCCTCCTTCACGGCCGCAGTGATCGAGGCGAAGTTGTCGTCGGCCAGTATCATTCCGGCAGCCTCCTTGGTGACCTCGGTGCCCTTGATGCCCATGGCCACGCCGATATCAGCCTTCTTGAGTGAAGGCGCGTCGTTCACGCCGTCACCCGTCATCGCTACGATCTGCTTGTTAGCCTGAATTGCCTTGACCAGGCGAAGCTTGTGCTCGGGGCTCGCGCGCGCGAATACATCAACGTCGCGAACGCGCTCCTGCAGCGTGGCAGTATCCATGTCCTCGATCTCGCCTCCGGTGATTGCCGTGTTGCCATCGCCGATACCGAGCATCTTGGCGATGGCCGCAGCGGTGATCTTGTGATCGCCTGTGATCATCGTGACGCGGATGCCGCCGCCATGGCACTCCTTGACGGCTTCGATTGCTTCCTTGCGTGGCGGGTCGAGAAGACCGATCAGGCCGAGTAGGACAAGGGTTTTGGGCAGGTCGGCCGGGCCGAGACTGCCGGCCTTGACGGTCGGACTCTCTAGCCATGCCAGCGCCAGAACGCGCTCGCCTTGGGCAGCGAGCCGGTCCGAGGCTTGCATGAAATGTGCGCGGTCGAGCGAAGTTGCCTGGCCGCTGGCGGTCTGCTGGCGATCGCAGTTTTCGAGAATGACTTCCGGAGCGCCCTTGACGAGTAGAGTCTCTTTGCCCGCGGCAGACTTGTGGAGCGTCGCCATGAATTTGTGCTCCGATTCGAATGGGATCGCATCGATCCGCGGCGACGCGGCTTGCTCGGTGGCTCGATCCATGCCGAGCTTGCTTGCGAACGGATAGAGTGCTCCCTCGGTTGGGTCGCCTTCGACTTTCCAAGACCCTTCTTGCCGGAAGAGCTCGGCGTCGTTGCAAAGCACAGAGACGCGGCCCATAAGCGCGAGCACCGCGTCCTGGCCCGCCGGGTTTCCCTCCTTCCGGACTTCGCCTTCGGGCGCATAGCCGTCGCCTGTGACCTCATAAGCGGATTCAGCAGTGACGGCAGACACCACCATCATCTCCATCAAAGTAAGCGTGCCGGTCTTGTCCGAACAGATCCGCGATACCGATCCGAGTGTCTCGACCGCAGGCAAGCGCCGAATTATCGCGTTGCGCTGCGCCATGCGTTGGACACCGATGGCTAGTGTGATCGTGATGAGCGCAGGCAACCCTTCCGGGATGACCGATACGGCGATGCCGACGACCGCCTGAAACAGCTCGACGAAGTCCATGCCCTTCACCCATTTTCCGTAGGCGAAGATCAACACGCTGATCACCGCGATGGCTGCGGTGATGACGTAGCCGAACGTCTTGATCTGGCGCAGGAGCGGAGTCTCGAGCGGACTGACACTGGCGAGCAACTGATTGATACGGCCGAGCTCGGTATCGCTACCGGTCGCCACAACGACACCAGTGGCTCGCCCTGACACGACCATCGTTCCGGAGAACGCCATGTTTTCCCGGTCGCCGACCGTGGCGTTCGCGGGCACTTCATCGGTCCCCTTATCGGCCGGCACCGACTCGCCGGTGAGCGCCGCCTCTTCGGTGCGCAGATTCTTGGTGTCGATGAGTCGAAGATCTGCTGGAATCTTGTCGCCGGACTCGAGGATCACAACGTCTCCTGGAACGAGCTGCTCAGCAGGGATCATGCGCGTCTCGCCACCGCGCACTGTGCGAGCCTCCGCGGATAACATGTTGCGGATCGAATCCAACGCTTTCTCTGCTTTGCCCTCCTGGATAAAGCCGAGCAGCGCATTGAGAACAACCACACCGAAGATGATCCCTGCGTCGACCCACAGGCCCAGCATCAGCTTGGTGAAGCCGGCACCGAGGAGGACGTAAACCAGGATGTTGTTGAACTGGGCGAGAAACCGCATGAACGGTCCCCGCTTCTTGCCCTCCGGGAGCCGGTTTGGGCCGTATTTGTGGAGCCTCGTCGAGGCTTCGGCCGCATCGAGCCCCTTCTCGCCGTTGGTAGCGAGCCGTTTCACAACTTCGGCGGAAGATACCGCGTGCCACGCCGCCGAATCGCTTTGCGTGTTCGCGCTCGTTGGTAGGCTCATGCCTGCGCTCCGTTAGGTCAGTTCCTCCGCAAGCGCGCTCGGTCGCAAACAAGCGACCACCTATTAGAGCACAGGCAACGCGGACGATTGCCTCACATCCGCGAAAGTCTGACCAGCCAAATCCCTGTGCCAGAATAAGAGAAATACACGGGTTCAATCCGCAAGGTGGCCGCTTTCAGCATATGAGACTTTGACGCAGATCAAAGAGCTCACTGCGGGTACAATGCGGACAGTCAGTCATCGCCGGCAATAAACGCGATCCCCTACCTCACAACAATCAAGGCATCGAGCGCCATCGCGCCTTCTCCCTTGGCGTACACCATCAGCGGATTGATATCGATCTCGGTTGCTTCGGGAAGGCTCGCCATCAACCGGCCGATTGCGAGCACCGCTTGCGCCACCGCCTCGACGTCGACCGGCGATGCGCCGCGCACACCGGCAAGAAGCTTGGCGGTGCGCAGCTTGTGCAGCGCTTTTATGATTTGCGCCGTGTCCGCGCTTCCCGGCAGCACCTGGACGTCGCCGAGCGCTTCGACCCAAATACCGCCAAGGCCAAGCGACAGGACCACGCCCCAGCCAGGATCACGCTTGGCGCCGATCATGAGTTCGAGGCCACGTGCCGCCATTTTCTCGACTAGCACACCGTCAAGTTTCACGTTTGATGACGCATGTTGGACGTTGCTTAGCATCGTCTGCCAGGCGTTCCGCAACGCATCCTCGTCGGCAAGATTGAGCGCCACTCCCCCAGCTTCGGTCTTATGCGCCAAAGCCGCAGCTTGCGCTTTTAGAACCACCGGATAACCGATCTGCCCGGCGAGCGTGGCCGCTTGGTCTGCCGTGCGCACGAGCGCGCCTTCGGGGATCCGAATGCCTGCCGCCGCGAGCACTTTCTTACCGAGCCATTCCGGCTGCGCGCCGCTGCAAAGTTTCGGCAGGCACGGAATTGGCATAGCCGTAGCGGCGGCACACGAGCGGCCGAGCAGGCGCCCATATCTGGTGTAGAGCGCGATAGCGCGCACCATGCGGTCGGACGAGCGCGAGAACACTGCGTGGCTCTCCTTCACCGCTGCGATCACGTCGTCACCGAGCGGCCAGGTGTCGCCAAGCGCGACCATCACCTTGGGCTTGGGGGAATGCACCATGCCCTGGTTGAACGCCTTCACCGGCACCGCCGTGTTGATGGGAAAAGAAATGAACAACATCCCGATATTGGGATCGTCGATCAGCGCCTTCGTCACGATCGGGAGCATCTCGGGCGAGAAGCCGGCCGTGGTATCCAGCGGATTGCCGAATGTGCCGTAGGACGGCAGTGTTTGTTTGATCGTCTTCAGCGTCGCCGGTTCGAGTTCCGGAAGATCGAGATCTAGTTCGTCCGCAAAGTCGTTCGTCAACCCGACATACGCGCCCGACGCGGTGAGAACACCGGGACCCTTAGTGGGCGGCACGGGAAAGCGCTGCAGGATGGCGATGAGATCCATGGTCTCATCCATGGTTGAAACGACGATGGCCCCCGCATCCTCCACCTGCGTGCGGACTGTGGCGAACTCGCTGACCAGCGCGCCCGTGTGCGATTGCGCTGCCTTCCGGGCTTTGGCGTTGCGGCCCACTAGCATCAGCGCCACCGGCTTTTTTGCGGCTCGCGCCCGGCGGAGCGCGGCAAGAAACGCTTGCGGCCGTCTAATCTCTTCGCAATAGGCCGCGATCACGCAGGTGGAAGCATCGTCGACCAGAAATTCGAGAAAGTCTGTGGTTTCGAGACCCGCTTCGTTGCCGGTCGAGATCACGTAGGACAATGGAATGCCGCGGCCGTCGCAGGCACGCTGGAAATGACCGAGCAACCCGCCGCTCTGGCCGACGAAGGCGACCCCCTCAGTGACGCCGCGTAATGCCTGCCGCGCGTACAGCATGTGCAGCATCATGCCGTCGACATTGTTGGTGACGCCTAGGCAGTTAGGACCAACAATAGCCAGTCCCGCGGCGCGAGCGCTCGCGGCGACGGCGTCCTGTGTGGCGTGATCGCCGGTCTCCGCAAAGCCGGCAGCAAACACCAAAGCCGCGCCGACTTTGCGCCGAGCGCAACCTTCCATTGCATGTTGCACAGCCGCGGCTGGCAGTGTGAAAACGGCGAGATCGACGCCTTCCGGCAATTCGTCGGCGCTTTTTAACACGCGGCGGCCGTCAATCGGCTCATCAGTCCGCCCGACCAGATGGATATCGCCCGTAAAGGTATTGATCTTCAGGCATTCCAAGACAATTTGGCCGGCGCTGCCCGCCCGCGTCGATATACCGACAATCGCAATCGAGCGCGGACGTAGGAATTTTGCGACCGCCCCGGCGCCGCGAGCACGTTCCGCTCCGGTCATCGCGCGTCCCTGTCAGGCTGCCACAACAAAAGATGCTCACCGTTTTCGAGTGGATGCCAATATGGCTTCACCTTCATGCCGATCTTGAGCTCCTCGGCCGCGCAGTTGACTACGCCGGCAATGACATTGACGCCAACATCGAGGGTGACGCTGGCGATGGCATAGGGTTCGGCACCCTGGAAGGCTAGCGGCCCACGGTGTGCGATGGTGAAGGAAAACACTGTTCCCTTACCGGAGACCTCGCGCCACTCGAGGTCGCGGCGGCGACCGGTGAAGATGCTGACCGGACGGGGAAAGTGCTGGTATTTCTTTGCGGTCTTGCAGTACTGAATGACGAGCTTCTTCTGTCGCGTCGCCTCCCAGAACGGCATGCCGAAATCATAATGCTTAATGTCACGCTTGACGGTTAGCGTATCGTTGAGTGTGAAGACCATGATGCGCTGTGCTCCCTATTGGTTCGGCATCAGCGCCAGTGCGGCGCTCGAGCCCCAGTTGCGCCCGTAATTGATCCATCCGATGCCAGTCACCAATGCATTGCTGGTGTCCTTGACCTGGCGCTCGCCGCCCTCGCCCATCAGTTGGCGCACCGCCTCAATCAGATTGTGCGACGAGCAAGCGGCCTGACCAGCCGAGATCTGGCCGCCGCCGGTATTCATCGGCAGCGCGCCCGTGTACGACAGGTCGGTGTCGCGCACGAAAGCCATACCCTGGCCTGGCCTGCAGAACCCGAATGCTTCGAACTGGATCACCAGCGCGATCAGAAAGTCGTCGTAAGGATGGAACGAGCGGATGTCCTTGATGCCCAACCCAGCGGCCGCCAGCGCCTTTTTGCCGGCAATCTCGTGACCGCTGCGGGTGACGTCCACAAAACTATCGCCGCCCAAGAAGTTCGTGCGCTCCGCGTATCCAATCGGCAATACACATTTGTGCAGACCTTTCTCCTTGGCGCGCCTTCTACTCGTCACGATCAGGCCGGCAGCGCCATCAGCTAGCATCACGCAGTCGAGCAGGCGAATTGGGTCAGCGATCATGCGCGAGTTCAGATAGTCCTCGATAGTGATCGGCACGCGTAGTTCTTCACAGGCGTTCTCGTTCATGAGCGCGTGATTGCGTTGCGTGACGGCGAGTTTGCCAAGCGCCAACGGATCGACACCAAATTTTGCATCGTAGGCGCGCTGCAGCAAACCGAACGCGCCGGGTGGGCCGAGCAGCCCATAGGGTTCGGTCCAGTCACGCCGATAGTTCCGGTCGTTGCGGCCGTTATGCTCGCGAACGTGGGTGTCGGCGTACAAGCAGAGCGCCACATCGCACATGCCAGCGTCGATCGCGGCTGCTGCGCGCGCCACCGCGCCGACCGCCGAGCAGCCGCCGGTGTGCACCTGCTCGCAAAAACCCACTTCGAGCCCGAGCATGTCGCAGGTGCTTTGCGCCCAGAACATGCTGGCGCCGCCTGTACCGGTGAGGCCGGACATTACCAGGCCGTCGACCTCGGCCTTATCAAACCCGGTCTTGTCGAGCAGCGACTCCAGAATTTCACCAGCAAGCACCCAGACGTCCCGATCGCTCTTTTTCATCACCTTGGTTTCGGCATACGCGACGATCGCGTGGTCACGCAGACTCATTGGGCGTTCCTTCCCGTCCGAATGTTACGCTTGATCAGGCCGCACGCGCGGCGCCGTCTTGTCGAGAAACTGGTGTAGGCGTTCGATCGATTCCGGGCTGCGCGTATATTCGGCGACCATACGCTCGAAATAGAGCCCGTCGTCATACGACATGTCCTGCAGCCGTGGCAGACTGTTGGTGATGGCAAAATTCGACAGCGGTGCATTCTTGCAGATTTTCAGCGCCAGCTCCTTGGCCTTGGCGATGTGGCGGCCCCTGGGTACGACGTACTGCACGATGCCGCAGCGCTCGGCCTCGTCGCATTTGAGTACACGGCCCGTGAGCATCATGTCCTGCATGCGGGCAAATCCGATCAGCCGCGCGACGCGCACCGAACCGCCGCCGCCGATGAAGATACCGCGGGTGCCCTCGGGCAAACCGAAATACGTGGTCTCGTCGGCGACGCGGATGTGCGCAGCAGCTGCCGTTTCCAGCCCACCACCAAGCGTTGCGCCGTGCAGCGCAGCGATGAACGGGATGTTGCCACGTGCCATTTCTTCAAAATAGGTCTTGCGATTGAACGGGAACGGCAACCGCTGCGATTGTCCCTTCTTCCAATTCTCCGCCGCCCAGCGTAGATCGAGGCCGGCGCAGAAATTGTCGCCGTGGCCGAAGATGATGCCGCATTTGGCTTCTTCGCCAGCACGCTCGATAGCCTCGCGCAATTTCTTCATCACCGTCGGATTGAAGCAGTTGCGTTTGTCCGGACGGTTCAACCCAACAAGCGCGATCTCGCCGTCGAGTTCGTAGGTGACAGGCTGTTGTTCGCTCATGACTTCTCCTGGTTCGACGCACGCAACTCCGTCGCCGCCGGGCTGACGGTTCGCGCCAATTTCGTTCGGCCGAGAATATCGGGCGCGCTCGCGCTAGAAAACATCCCGCCGATGGTGGGCGCACGGATTTAAATCGTTAGTTCGCCGATTTCGATATAGCGCCGGCGTTGCGCCGCAGCGTTGCCGAACAGCGACGACAGCAGCATCGCGCGCTTGAGATAAAGGCCGATGTCGTGCTCGTCGGTGAAGCCGATCGCGCCGTGGAGTTGGATGCAAGCCTGCGTGACCGCGAGTGCGTCCTCGGACGCTTTGGCTTTTACCGCGACGGCGAGCTTAGGGTCGATCCGATAAGGATCGTTGGCCGCCGCAACCTGATAGAGCAGCGACCGCGTGGTCTCGATTTTAATATAGATGTCGACCGCCTTGTGCTGCAGCGACTGAAAGCTGCCAATTGGCTTGCCGAACTGCTTGCGGACGCGCAGATACTCGAAGGACAGCTCCTTTGCTCCTTCCATGACGCCGAGGAGTTCGGCGGATAGCGCAATCAGAGCGAGATCGTTCAGCGCCTCCACTGCGCTGCGCGACGACTGACGCGGCGGCACGAGATCGGCGGGCGCGTCCTTCAGCACAAGCGTTGCGAGCTTGCGACCCTCCACGGTCTGCGCTGTCGCGACACTCACCCCAGGAGCGTCGCGCGCCACATAATAGAGCGCCGGTCCCTCGGCGCCGCTAGCGCTGACCAAAAAGCCCTCGGCGCCGTCGGCACATACGGACATTTTAGTCCCGGTCAGGCGCGGTGCGCGGTCGCCTGCCGCCCGCGTGCGTGGGGCAAGCGGATCGCCACCGTGCGCACTGTCCTGCAGCGCCGGCACCACCAGCGCTTCACCGTGCATTGCGCGTTGCAGCATCGGATGCGGCGCATGGCCTTGCGCCAGTGCCGCCGCCGCGATTGCCGCAAGCCCAATCGGCTCGCAGACAAGTCCCCGTCCAGCCTGCTCCAGCACCAGAGCGAGTTCGGTGAGGCCGAGGCCTAATCCATCCGCCGAACTTGGCACGAGGATGCCGAGCCAGCCGAGTTCACCGGCTTGGCGCAGTCGCGCGGGCGCGAAGCTCGGCATAAGCCCCCGCAAGCCGCGCGCGACCTTCGGCCCCGCCGCGGCAATGAATTTCGCGGCGCTGTCGCGTAACAACGTCTGCTCCAGGGTGAGATGAAGGTCCATGTCACTGCGGCAGGTTGAGCACACGGCGGGCGATGATGTTGCGCTGGATCTCCGAGGACCCCCCGTAGATCGTCGCGCGCCGAACCTGAAGGAAAGACGTCGAGACATCCACCGCCCCAAAATCAGTCATAACTGGATTTTCTACGGCTGCGTCGCTGCCCGCTGCTTCGATCAACAACTCATTGAGCGACTGCAGCAGCTCCGAACCAAAAATCTTGATCATCGACGCGTCAGGCCCGAGACTTCGCTGGTGGTTAGTGAGCTCCACCGCATGGCTGAACAGGGCCGACAACGCCGTGACATTGATGCTTGCTGCCGCCAGGCGATCCTGGAAAGCCGGGTCCGCCATAGCGGCGGAGGCCCGCGCCGCGGTTTTGATGCGCTCCAGCGCAATTAAGGCGTATTGCGGATTCGAGGTGCCGAGGCGCTCGTGGCCAAGCAGCGCATTAGCGATGCGCCATCCGTCGTTGAGCTGGCCGACCAGGTTCTCCGCCGGCACGACGACGTCGTCGAAAAATACTTCACTTAGCTCATCGTCTCCCGCTATCGTCCGGATTGGCCTGATCCTAATGCCGGGGCTGTGCAGATCGAGCAACAGAAAGCTGATGCCGGCATGGCGCGGCTGCGCCTGCGGGTCGGTGCGCACCAGCGCAAACATCCAATCTGAATGATGGCCCCATGTGGTCCAGATCTTCTGCCCCTGCACCACGAAATGATCGTCCTCGAGAATGGCACGGGTTGCAAGGCTCGCGAGATCGGAACCGGCGCCGGGCTCCGAATAGCCCTGCGCCCAGATCACCGTTCCGGCGATGATCGGCGGCAGGTGCTTCGCCTTCTGCGCCTCGGTGCCGAACTCGATCAAGATCGGCCCTATGTGATTGAGGCCTTGCGCTGGCAGTTGCGGCGCGCCGACCGACGCCAGCTCTTCGGTCATGATGATCTGTTCGTTCAGTGTCGCGCCCATGCCGCCGTACTGCTTGGGCCAATGCGGTGCGATCCAACCCTTGCGCGACAACGTGTGATACCACGGCATGAGCTCGGCAGGCGGCGGGCGGTTCGTCCGTCCGCGCAGCGCAGCTGGCAGATTGGCCGCGAGCCACGTCCGCACTTCGGCGCGGAACGCGGCTTCGTTAGGTGAATCGTGACGGAACATGGCAACTAATCACTTCGGGAATGCGGATCTTATTCGATCTTAATGTTCGCCGCCTTTACCACTGCAGTCCACTGTGCGCGCTCCCTGACCAACATCTTGTCGAGATCCTCCGGCGTGCCGACCTTGACTTCGGCGCCGAGCGTATCGAGCCGCGCGCGCGTTTCAGGCGCGGCGAGTGCCTGACGAAATGCGCTGTTGAGCTTGGTGATGATATCGTGAGGCGTTCCGGCCGGTGCGACCACAGCGAGCCAGAACGGCGACTGTAATTTGGGGAAGCCGGCCTCCACCACGGTTGGCACGTTAGGCAATTTCGAATCGCGCAGGTTGCTGGCAACCGCGATCGGGCGAAACTTGCCATCCTGGATGTACGGCAGACTGGTGGTGCTTGGATCAGCAATGATCTGAACCTCGCCGGCCAACATGGCATTGAGCAACGGACCGGTGCCTCGATAGGGCACGTGTAAGATGTTGACGCCAGCTTCGAGCTTGAACATTTCGGCGAGCAGATGCGGCGCCGTGCCAAAGCCTTGTGAGCCCCACTTAAGTTTGCCGGGATTGGCCTTGGCATAGGCCACAACCTCGGTCATCGACGTCGCTGGCAGGCTCGGGCTGACCGAGATGATTGTCGGCGTCTCGATCAGCTCGCTGATCGATGCAAAGGCCTTGGCGGGATCGTAGCCGATATTGGGGTTCACCGCCGGACCGGTGGTCAGAGCGCCGCCTGGCGTCATCAGCACTGTATAGCCGTCGGGATCGGACTCGGCGACGAACTTGCCGCCGACGCTGCCGCCGGCGCCGCCACGGTTCTCTACGACGATGGGCCGGCCGAGCACGGCGCTGAGTCGGTCGGAGATGATACGCGCCATGCCATCGGTAGGGCCTCCAGGCGGGAACGGCACGACGACCTTAATTGGCCGGGTCGGATAGGCTTGCGCGTTCGCGGGTGTGGCGTCGTGCAGCGCCCAAAAGGCACACAGCACCGCTGCGAGCAACGCCCTCATCATTTTGGCGGCCTCCCCATTTCGTGCCTGCGATTTGTGGACTTTCGTGCCATTTTAGTCAGGACTCTTCGGATCAACCATCGAAAAAGACTACAGCCCGCGTTGTGTACTTCGGCTTCGCCGGACGATCCAGACACTCGTGGAGGGCGCACCAACGTCCGAATTGTGTCCAAGTCAGACAAAATTCGATGTGAGCGGGACGTCCGGCTAGCCTCGCATGACGGACTCATGTTGGATATCGCGGCAGGTCAGAAACCTGCCAATACGGACATCAGTTCGGTTTCGACGGCGAGCACTCTAGAACGTTGTACGCCGGCAGAGGGCGACGTATGCCCTTGAGCGTAAACTCGCCAACAGGCTCGACCATTACGGCCTTCTCAACAGCTTGCCGGACTCGTGGGCTGATGAGGATTTGACCCGGCTTGGCTTCGTCGCAAAGGCGGGACGCGACGTTCGAGACCGTCCCAATGGCGGCATAATCTCGCCTGCCTTCAAATCCGATGGTTCCCAACGTGGCAAAGCCATGCGCGATGCCAATACCGAAGCCAAGGTCGTGACCAAGGTCGCGCCATTTCTGGATCAGTGCGCCGATTGCCATGCGCATATCAAGCGCCATCAAGACGGCTTGCAACGCTGGATTCTCGACCCGGACCGGATCATTAAAGATGACCATCACGCCGTCGCCAGCAAATCGCTCAAGTGTGCCGCCGTACTTGATGATGATCTGGCCAATAGCCTCATGGTAGTCGCGCAACAGCGCCATGACGTCTTCGGGATCTGAGCTTTCCGAGAAGCCGGTAAAGCCGCGCAGATCGCAAAATAAGGCTGTAATCTCCCGGCGATGGCTTTCAAGCTGCTTTTCCGTTCCCGACGCGACGATCAGATCGGCGACCTGCGGCGGGAGGAAACGGCGCAGCCTGCCCATGCGCTCGATCTCGCCGACTTGGTTCGCGACGCGCTGTTCGAGCTGCTCGTTGAGCTTCGCTATTTCCTGCGAGCGCATCTCCAGCTGCTCCGTTCGTTTGGCCAGTTCGTTCAAAAGCCGGGCGTTCTCGATCGCGATCACAGCTTGGGCAGCAAAATTCGTGACCAGCTCAACTTGCTTGTCGGTAAACGGGCGTACCTCTTGGCGATAGATGCCAATCGCGCCAATCAATTCGCCGTCCTTGAGCATTGGCACGTTGAGAAGACTTCGGGCACCGCCAAGTTCGGCTGTCGCGACGCGAAGAGGTTCGCGGTCGGCATAAGCCTGCTCGGCATGTGTATCGATGATATGGACAGTTTTCTCACCGGCGGCGACGCGGCCCAGGCCAGTACCTGGACCAGCGCGGACGGGTCCCCGGTTCAGATATTCCTGGTATTTGGCTGTCACGCCCAGGGTCGCAACCGCCGTGTAAGCGCCATCATCAAAGCGGAACAATATCCCGATTTTGGCTTCGCAAATTCGTGTCGCGTTCTCCAAGATTGCCCGAAACACTGGCTCCAGTTCGCCCGGCGACGAACTGATAACTTTCAAGACCTCGAAAGTGGCCGTCTGCTGCTCCAGGGACTCGCTCAAGTCAGCCGTCCGCTGCCGCAGCTCAGTGAGCAAACGCGCGTTCTCAATGGCGATGACCGCTTCGGCCGCGAAGTTTGAGAGGAGTTCAACTTCCTTATCGGAGAATAGTTTTGCTTCTACACGACGGACCGCGATCGTACCGATTGCGTAACCTTGACGCATCAGAGGAACTGCGATGATCGTGCGGTAGCCAGTCCGTCGTGCAATAGCGCTGCCTTCGGGAAACTCTTCGGATTCGGCTTGGGCGTCGAGAAGGTGGATTGCCCTCGATTCGAACATCGCGCGGCCAATTACAAGATCGCGGGTCAGCAATCTAGTTCCGCCTACAGCGGGAGAACTCGGAATGATACCTCCATAGTGTGCGACGTAGCGTACCAAATTGCCTTCACGCAGCTGAACGTAGACATCAAAGCCTTGGCACAATCGAGCCGCATTTTCAGCAATAGCATCAAACACGGGCCGTAAATCGCTAGGCGAAGAGCTGATGATGCGCAGTACGTCTGCGGTCGCAGTCTGCAGCTCCAACGAATGCCGGAACTCGCTCAGCAGCCGCGCATTCTCGATGGCGATCACAGCGTGCGCGGCAAAGTTCCCCACTAACTCAATCTGCTTTTCAGTGAATGGACGCACGTCCTGACGAAAAATAGTTATTACACCGAGTAAATCGTTTTCTTTAAGCATTGGTACTATGAGAAGCGTTCGTGCGCCCGCCAAATCCACCATCGCAATAAAAGATGGATCTTTTTTCAGATAGAGTGCCTCCGTTCTCATATCGGCGATCTGCAGCGGCTGTCTCGATGCGGCAACGCGCGCGAGCGGGTGGCCTGGACCGGGTTTTATTATTGGATTAATGCGGCGGAATTCGAGGAAGATTTCGGGGACGTTGTGCGTTGCCGCCAGCGGGAACTCACCATCGCGATAAAGATTCAAGGTGCCGAAGTTTGCTTGGCAAAGTTGAGTCGCGTTCGACAGCATGGCCTGAAATACGGCCGCAAGGTCGCTCGGCGAGCTGGATACGACGCGCAATACTTCGGATGTCGCTGTCTGCTGCTCCAACGACTGCCGCAGTTCGTTCAGCAGCCTTGTGTATTCAATGGCGGTGACCGCCTGGTCCGCAAATGTGATGAGCAACTCCATATGTTTGTCTGTGAATGTTCGGGGTTGCGAACGAGTCAGTACCAAGGCGCCAATTGCGACACCTTCGCGCAGCAGCGGAACGCTCAGAGCCGTGCGGTAGTCGCCAATTCTTCTGATCCCGTGGCGGGTGTAATCGGGGTCCGCCGTAACGTCAGCGATCTGAACTGGTCGACCTTCGAGCACAGCCCGCTCGAGCGCTGACCCGCGTCCCGGCAAAAACACCAAGGTGAGCACGTATTCCTTGAGGCGCTCATGCTGTTTCTGCGAACGGCCGTAGCTGGCAGCCCATCGGTAACACTCGCCATCACGGCGGAATAGCCATGCATGCTCAGCATCGCAGAGATGGGCCGCTGACTCGACCAATGTGTCCAGTACGGTCGATAAAGAAAATGGAGCGCGGCTGATGACCTTCAGCAAATCCGTAGTTGCCGCTCGTTGTTGATTTGCTTCGTTCAGTTCGCGGCGAAGACGCGAAATAGTCCACGAATTACCGTGCTTAGGCGTGTTCGCCTTGCGGCCTCGTGCTTTGGCGCGTTTGCTAGTTTTGGAGCGCCGTCGCAATCGCTCCCCCAAAGGTCAAAACCATGAATTATCGGAATACCGCAATTACAGCATAGATTTGCGATCAGCGACATGGGGTCTAATGTCGCTGAGGAAGAGAATCGCCTTCGCCGAAGCCTTTATTGGCGACCGCGTGATAAACTTGCGGCCATCGGGCCGCCCAATTGCGTGCAGCAAGGTCGGTTCACATGTTCAACCCAACATTGATCGTTATAGAAGCCTTCATCCGCGAACTTCGGACGATGTACGAACGAACATACACGACGATGGAGCCTGGTTATCCTGGCGCGATCAGC
>Ga0310917_10000023_pt1 | contig 54580 bp, 50 predicted proteins | sample GREbulkMGLF178_FD_203531 | JGI IMG/M metagenome (GOLD analysis project Ga0310917, IMG submission 203531) | Lab enrichment of tropical soil microbial communities from Luquillo Experimental Forest, Puerto Rico - GRE.bulkMG.LF178 | ecosystem: Environmental > Terrestrial > Soil > Tropical forest >... | reverse complement strand
TCCCCACCCATCAGCCGCGAATAGCCCGCGATATCGGCAGCCAATATCGCCGCCAGCCGGCGCTCGACCCGATCTCCTCTCATTCCGGTAGGCCTGCCAGGCGCAGGCCGGTGATGAAGAGTTCGCGTACTCGCGAAGGGCGGCGATGGTCAGCTTGGGGTCGATCGCAAGCACTCGACTGAGTTCGATGCGTGCCTCGTCGAGCCGGCCGAGATGAGCATTGGCGGCGACTTTGACCCGCATCGCTGGGACCGCGCGGGGCTGGTTGTGCAAGGCGCGGTCGGCCCATTCGATCGCCTGTTCGAAGCGCCGCGCGGCGAGATGAGCGACAGCGATGATAACGGCGCGGACAAAGGTATACTCGAACGGACTCAAACGGTGCGCCCGTTCGATGGCTTCGATCGCCGCTTCGGGCTCGTTGCGATACGCGTGGATATGCCCTCTGCACAGCCAGGCGTGCGCCGCGTTCGGATTGAGGGCCAGGGCGCGGTCGAGAGCCGCCGCCGCCGTCTCTGCCTCGCCGGCCAGGAAATACAGCGTCCACGCAGCCTGGTGAATCGTTTCAGCGTCATTGCGCCCGGCTTCGAGCGCCTGTCGGGCAAGGCGGCAGGCTTCGGCGACGTCGTCAGCGGACAGTGCGCCCGAGCCTCGAAGCCGCTGCAGCCCCCGGCAGAAGCCGATCAAAGCCGCTGCCGGCGCGTAGGACGGATCGATCGCCAGCGCCTGTCGGGCAAGGACGACTGCCTCGGCTAGACCGGTATAGCGGTAGGCTTGCGCCAATGCGCGCAGATAGTGGTCGTACGCAGTGAGGTTCGTGGTCGGCTTGCGGCTGGCGCGCTCGATCTCGGACTGGCGCAGCTTTGGTTCGATCGCGCCGGCGACGCTGGACGCGACTTGATCTTGTAACTCGAAAATGTCGTCGAGCGCGCCGTCGAAGCGGTCGGCCCAGATGTGAGCGCCGGTCGTCGTGTCGATCAGCTGGCCGGTGACGCGCACCCGGTTGCCGGCTTTGCGCACGCTGCCTTCCAGCACGTAGCGCACGCCGAGCTGCTGGGCGACCTGCTTCACATCGACTGGCTTGCCTTTGTAGGTGAAGGCGGAGTTGCGGGCGATGACAAACAGCCACGGCAGCCGCGCGATTGCCGTCGTGATCTCCTCGACCATGCCGTCGACGAAATACTCCTGCTCAACGTCGCCGGTCAGGTTCTGAAAGGGCAAGACCGCGAGCGACGGCTTGTCGGGAAGCGCGAGCGCCTGCTTGCCCTCACCCGCCTCGCGCCGCTGGTGCTCGGCACCCTCTCCCGCAATGCGGGAGAGGGAAGGGGCCCGCGCCGAAGGCGTGGGAAGGGTGAGGGTGATCGGGATGCGGTAGACCCGCACGGGTCGGGTGATGTTCTTGACCTGCTGCTCGCCGAGGTCGTCAAAGGCGATGTCGAGGCGGTCACGCACCTGCTCGTGCGCCGCAGCACTGAGGCAGATCCCGCCCGGCTCGGCCAACGCTTCCAGCCGGGCGGCGATGTTGACGCCGTCGCCGAAGATATCGCCATCCTCGATGATGATGTCGCCGACATTGATGCCCATGCGAAATTCGATGCGCCCTGCCGGTGCCGCGGCGTTGCGGGCGATCATCTCCCGCTGCACCTCGACCGCGCAACGCACCGCGTCGACGACGCTGGCGAACTCGGCGAGGAGGCCGTCGCCGGTGGTCTTGACGATGCGACCCCGATGCTCGGCGATTTTGGGATCGCCGAGTTCACGGCGAACTGCACGCAGGGCCGCGAGGGTGCCCTATTCGTCCTCACCCATCAGCCGCGAATAGCCAGCGACATCGACCGCCAGAATGGCCGCCAACCGTCGCTCGACCCGCTCCTCACTCATCTCGCCAGGCCAGTCCCCCAGGGAGATCCGCGGCCTGAGGATATGATGGAACTCGGCCTGAGGCGAGCACCACCGCGGCGCGGATCCGACGCCGAACCTTCCCAGTCCGTGGCGCGCGTTAATTTCACAGACCGGTTCGCATCATCAACCGGCACCGGCTCGGCCTTTATTGCTATTTACATTATTATGTCATCATAGAAATGACAAATTCATATTGCATACTCTTGCGGATTGCGCCGCGGAAAACGCGCCGGCCACAGAATCGGAAGACAGAAGTGGTTGATGAACTTTCAAAAATGCCCACACGGCTGCCCGCGCGGGCAGGGGTTCGAAAAGGGGTCGGTCCGGCAATCGCGCCGGACGGCGACCAGGTTCGCGCAACAAGGCGACGCTCGCCGCAATGGCGCTGCTCACCGGCGAGGCCGAGGGATTGACCCGCAAGGCCGTCGAGGCGGCGCTTGCCGGCGACCCGATGGCATTGCGGCTGTGTGTCGAACGCATTCTGCCGCGTTGCCGCGAGCGCCCGGTCAATTTCGCGCTACCGCTGATCGAAAGCGCCGCCGATATCGCCGCCGCGATGAAGGCAGTTACCTCGGCGCTCGCTGATGGAGAGATCACTCCAGGCGAAGCGGGGAGGATCGCCGGCGTCGTCGACACATTTGTGCGCGCGATCGAAACGAGCGACTTCGACCGGCGCCTGCAAGAGCTCGAAGAGCGGTTGAAGACGCCCACCGCAGCCGGCAATGCGGCCACCGGCTCAGGCTGGCACTACAACCGTTAGGCGATTTTGCTGCTGATTCGCTGCAGATTGCACAAAGCACCAATTTCAACGCAATTTCTGATTGCAGTCACAGGTCCAGCACTTCCTTGAGCCCATAGACGCCCGGCGAACGGCCGACCACCCAGCGTGCGGCCCGGACCGCGCCTTTGGCGTAGATTGCGCGGGTTGTCGCGCGGTGCACGATCTCGAGCCGCTCGCCGGCGCCGGCGAAGATGACGTGATGGTCGCCCGTTGCGTCGCCGCCGCGCAACGCCGCAAAGCCGATGTCGCCGGTGCGCCGCGGGCCGGTGATGCCGTCGCGCCCCCGCTGCTCGACCTCTTCGAAGACGACACTCCGGCCTGCCGCCGCCGCGCGGCCAAGTGCGAGCGCGGTGCCCGATGGCGCATCGACCTTGCCGCGGTGATGCATCTCCATGATCTCGACATCAAAGTCGGGGCCGAGGCGCTTGGCGATCTCCTCGACGACGCTCAGCATGATATTGACGCCGAGGCTCATATTCGGCGCCCAGACGATCGGGATCTCGCGCGCTGCCTGGCGCACTCGGTCGCCCTGCTCGGCGGAGAGGCCGGTGGTGCCGACCACCATTGCGGTGCCGAGCGAGGCGGCGAGTGCGGCATGCTCGGCAGTGGCCGCCGGCGACGTGAATTCGAGGACGACATCGCTGTCGCGCATCAGTTTTTCGACCGTCTCGCCGATCGGAATGCCGATCCGCCCGATCCCGGCCAGTTCGCCGATGTCCTGGTTGACGTAGCCGCTGCCCGGCGCCTCGCTGCCGCCGGCGACAGTGCAGCCTTCGGTCGCGACGATTTCCGCGACCAGCATCCTCCCCATCCGGCCGCCGCATCCGACGACCCCCATCTTTGTCCTGGCCATGCGTTGCCTCCCATTGCCTGACACTGGAACGGTTACCGATTGCCCGCTAAAAGACAAGCGTTGGCGCAGAGGCTCGCCGGCAATGGAGGACACCGATGGAAGATCGCGCGGATCATCATCCTCACCAGGAGTTGCCCTCGGATCCGGCCTTGCGGGTGATGGCGCTCGAGTCGCTGCTGGTCGAGAAAGGACTGGTCGATCCGGCTGCCCTCGACGCGCTGATCGACACTTACGAGCACAAGATCGGGCCGCGCAATGGGGCGCGGGTAGTCGCTCGCGCCTGGGTCGACCCCGAATACAAGAAGCGGCTGCTCGCCGATCCGACCGTGGCGATCGCCGAGCTCGGTTATGAGGGTGGCCAAGGGGCGCACATGGTGGTTGTGGAGAACACACCCGACCGCCACAACCTCGTCGTATGCACCCTGTGCTCGTGCTACCCTTGGCCGGTCCTCGGTCTCCCGCCGGTGTGGTACAAATCCTCGCCTTACCGATCTCGCGCGGTCATCGATCCGCGCGGCGTGTTGCGTGAGTTCGGGCTCGAAATCGGCGAGGACGTCGAAATCCGCATCTGGGATTCGACCGCCGAGATGCGCTACCTCGTGCTCCCGGAGCGTCCCGCCGGAACCGAAGGCATGAGCGAGGAAGAGCTCGCCGCGTTGGTGACCCGCGACGCGATGATCGGCACGGCCAAGGTGAAGCCGCCGGGAGGCCCCGCATGAACGGCGTGCACGATATGGGCGGCATGCACGGCATGGGACCGATCGCGCCCGAGCCGAACGAGCCGGTGTTTCACGAGCGCTGGGAGGCCCGGGTTTACGCGCTGAACCGCGCCGTGGGTTTTGTCGGGAAATGGAACATCGATGCCGGGCGGCACTCGCGCGAGCGCATCCCGCCTGCCGATTACCTGCGCATGAGCTATTATGAAAAATGGCTCGCGGGGCTGATCATGTTGCTGCAAGAGAGCGGTCTTGCCACCGAGGCCGAGCTGGAAAGCGGCCGGCCGGCCCCGGGCAGCGCCAAGGCTACCCCGGCGCTGACGACCGAGCGGGTCGCAGCGGTAGTTGCGGCGCGCGGCTCGTTCGACCGTCCTGTCAACACGCCGCCGCGTTTTGCGGTGGGCCAGCCCGTGCGCACAAAAAAGATCAATCCGACCGGCCACACCCGCCTGCCGCGTTATGCCCGCGGCCGCATCGGCATCGTCGACCGCGTGCATGGCGCGCATGTGTTTCCCGACAGCAACGCGCATTTTCGCGGCGAGGACCCGCAACACCTTTATTCCGTGCGGTTTTCTGCGCGCGAGCTGTGGGGCGAGGAGGCCGCCCCGCGCGATTCGGTCTACATCGACCTGTGGGAGAGCTATCTCTATCCTGCCTGAGCCGATGCCCGACCCCCACGCACTGCCTTCACTGCCCCGCGACAGAGGCGGCCCGGTCTTCGCCGAGCCGTGGCAAGCTCATGCTTTCGCGCTCGCCGTCAGGCTGTCGGAAGCCGGCCTCTTCACGTGGAGCGAATGGGCGGCGGCGCTGGGGGCCGAACTTGCCGCGTCGAGCGAGCGTGGCGAATCCGACGACGGCTCTCGCTACTATCATCATTGGCTCGCTGCCCTGGAGCGCCTCGTCGCCGCGAAGCGCGTCGTGGCCTCGCATGCCTTGAAGGCACGCAAGGACGAATGGGTTGAAGCCTACCGGCGGACGCCGCACGGCCAACCGGTGGCGCTAGAGCATACTGCAGCAGCCCCTCACGCCGCCCCTCTCCCCGCGCGCGGGGAGAGGGGGGGACCCGCGTCAGCGGGAGGGTGAGGGGGCAAAAGCAACAGGCGCTCCCGCTTTATGGCTTTGCTCCGTTCGGTCGCGACGGTCGGCTCCTATACGCTGGTGAGCCGCCTGTTCGGGTTTCTCCGCGATATCCTGACCGCAGCCATTCTCGGTGCGGGGCCGGTGGCGGACGCGTTCTTTGTCGCCCAGCGCCTGCCGAACCTGTTCCGCAGCCTCTTCGCCGAGGGCGCCTTTAGCGCTGCCTTTGTCCCATTGTTCGCCGGGACGATGGCGGAGCACGGTAAGGAGGCGGCGCGCAACTTCGCCGAGGAGGCGCTAGCCGTACTGTTGGCTGCGCTTCTCGGTTTCGTTCTGCTCGGCGAGATCTTTATGCCCGCTGTCATGCGGGTAATAGCGCCGGGCTTCGGCGAGGATCCGGCCAAATTCGGCCTCGCCGTCGAACTCGCCCGCATTACCTTCCCCTACCTCCTGTTTATCGCGCTCGTCGCGCTGCAGGGCGGCGTGCTGAATTCCGTCGACCGATTCGCTGCCGCCGCCGCGACCCCGATCCTGCTGAACCTGTTCCTGATTGCCGCGCTGTTGCTGATGGACCGGTTTGGATGGCGCGACGGCCACGCGCTCGCTTGGGCCGTGACCGCGGCGGGCTTCGCGCAGTTCCTGTGGCTGATGTCATCCTGTGCACGTGCCGGGCTGGCGCTGCGCCTGCCTGTTCCGCGGCTGACCCGAGACGTGCGGCGGACCTTGGCGGTGATGGCTCCCGGCACGATCGGCGCCGGGGTGACGCAGCTCAACCTGCTGATTTCGACCGCCCTCGCCTCGCTGCTGCCAAGCGGTTCAGTCTCGTACCTTTATTACGCCGACCGGCTCAACCAGTTGCCGCTGGGCGTCGTCGGGATCGCGGTCGGTACCGCCATCCTCCCGCCGCTATCGCGCCAGGTGAGGACGGGCCATCTACCTGAGGCCGTTGCGACGCAGAACCGCGGGATCGAATTGGCCCTGCTGCTGACCCTGCCGGCGGCGGTCGCGCTAGCCTTGCTCGCGACGCCGATACTCGCGGTGCTGTTCCAGCGCGGCGCCTTCGACGCGACCGACACGCAGGCGACCGCCGCGGCGCTGACCGCCTATGCAGCAGGCCTTCCGGCCTTCGTGCTTGTCAAGGTACTGGCGCCCGCATTCTTCGCCCGTCAGGACACCGCCACGCCGGTCAAAGTGGCGGTCGTGGCGATGGCGTCGAATCTTTGCCTGACATTGGCGCTTATGCAGTTTCTCGCGCATGTCGGGATCGCGCTGGCGACAACGGTTGCCGGCTGGGTCAACGCACTCAGCCTGCTCGTCCTGTTGATCCGGCGCAGGCATTTCCGGTTCGACGCGCGCGCTCGGCGCAACCTGCCGCGGATCGCGACGGCTGCGCTCGGCATGGGAGCGGTTCTCGTTTTGCTGCGAATTTGGCTCACGCCGGCGCTGGCGGCCTTGCCGCTCGTTCGCATCGCCGCGCTGGCGGCGCTGGTCGGCGGCGGGCTTGCGAGCTTTGCGCTATTCGCCCTTGCGCTCGGTGTCGCCGACTGGCGCGAGATGTGGGGGCGGCTGCGCCGGCAACCGGCTTGACCAGCACTACTCTCGGCGCTAACAGGCGCCGCCCATACCGGCCCAAAGAGGTCAGATGAATCGCATTTTTTCCGGCATCCAGCCTACCGGTAATCTGCATTTAGGCAATTACCTCGGGGCAATTCGCAACTGGGTTGCGTTGCAGAGCGAGTATGAGTGCATCTTTTGCATCGTCGATCTGCATGCGCTGACCCAGCCCCAGGACCCGGCTGAGCTGCGCGTTTCCACGCGCGAGGTCACGGCAGCCTACATCGCCGCCGGGATCGACCCCGAGCGCTGCACAATTTTCAACCAAAGCATGGTACCCGCCCACACCGAGCTCGCATGGCTGCTTGGCTGTCTGACGCCTCTCGGCTGGCTCAACCGCATGACCCAATTCAAGGAAAGGGCTGGAAGTAACCGCGAAATGGCCGGCCTCGGCCTTTATGCTTATCCGGTGCTGATGGCCGCCGACATTCTCGTCTACAAGGCTACCCACGTCCCAGTCGGCGAGGACCAGAAACAGCATTTGGAGCTGGCACGCGACATTGCCGGCGCATTCAACCGGCGTTATGACCGGGAGTTCTTTCCGCTGCCCGAGCCGCAGATCTTTGGAGCGACGACGCGGGTGATGAGCCTGCGCGACGGCACGAAGAAGATGTCTAAGTCGGATACCTCGGATTATTCACGCATCAATATGACCGACGATGCCGACACGATCACGTTGAAGATCCGCAGGGCGAAAACCGACCCCGAGCCACTGCCTTTTTCGATTGCCGACCTCGAGCGCCGGCCCGAGGCCGACAATCTGATCGGCATCTACGCCGCGCTTTCGGAGCTCTCACGCGAAGCGGCGCTCGCCCGCTTTGCCGGACGCAACTTTTCACAGCTCAAAGCGGCTCTGTCAGAGCTCGCGGTCGAGATTCTGGGCAGGATCGGCGGCGAAATGCGCCGATTGATGGCCGACCCCGGCTACCTAGACGGGACCTTGCACCGGGGCGCCGAACGCGCCCGGGCGATCGCGACCCCGATTCTGCGCGAAGCGCAGGCGATTTGCGGACTTCTGCGGCCCTGATTAAGCCGCCCCTCTGCGAAAGGTTGGCGCTTCCCCTGCCGATCGTACCGGTTGTAATTTGCCTGTGTAAGCGCGGTGCTGCCAAACAGCGCGCGACGACGAAGGAAAGCCGGCACCTCGAGAACCATGGACATCTATCTGCCGATTGCCGAGGTGTCGCTCGACGTTTTCTTGCTGCTCGGCCTTGGCGCGGCAGTCGGGTTCCTCTCGGGAGTATTTGGCGTCGGCGGCGGCTTTCTCCTTACGCCGCTTCTGATTTTCATCGGGGTCCCGCCCACTGTTGCCGTCGCCTCCTCCGCCAACCAGCTGGTGGGAGCCTCTGTGTCGGGCGTGCTCGCCCATTGGCGCCGGGGCAATGTCGATTTCAAGATGGGCTACGTTCTGCTCGTCGGCGGCCTTGCCGGCTCGCTTCTCGGGGTCTGGATTTTCACGCTGCTCAAACGACTGGGTCAGGTCGAGCTGACGATTTCGATCGGTTACGTGCTTCTGCTCGGTGTGTTGGGCTTCCTGATGATGATCGAGAGCGTGCGTGCGCTGCTGCGAATGCATCGGCCGGGCGCTGCGCGGCGCCGATTACATCAGCATACGTGGATGCACGGCTTACCGCTCAAAGCCCGCTTTCGGCGCTCTAGGCTTTACATTAGCGCCCTGCTGCCGATCGGCATCGGCTTTGTCGTCGGCATATTCAGCGCCATCCTAGGCATCGGCGGTGGTTTCATAATGGTGCCGGCGATGATCTATATGCTGGGAATGCCGACCGGCGTCGTGCCCGGGACTTCGCTGCTGCAGATCATCTTTGTCGCCGCAAACGTCACGTTGCTACAGGCCTTTACCAACCACACCGTCGATGCTGTTCTCGCGCTCGTTTTGCTGGCCGGCGGAGTGATCGGCGCGCAGATCGGCAGCCGGTTCGGTACTCACCTTCGCGGCGAACAGCTGCGTTTCCTGTTGGCGCTGATGGTCCTCGCAGTTGCGGCGAAGCTGGCATTCGACATGACGGTACGACCGGACGACCTCTATTCAATCGCGCGGGAGAAGGGATGAGCCGGGCTCTTTTCTTGCTCTTGATGCTGTCAGCCTGGGGGCCGCCGGTGCGGGCCGAGGGGCTCGTGGCGGACCTTACCAGCCATCTGATCGCGATCACGACCGGCTTCACCGGCGCCTCGGTTGTGCTGTTCGGCGCGACGGATGGCCCGGGAGATGTCGTCGTCGCGGTTCGCGGCCCCGACCGGGAATTCACGGTCCGCCGCAAGAGCCGGGTCGCCGGGATCTGGGTGAACACCAAAGAGATGACCTTCGTCCGCGTACCGAGCTTTTATACGGTTGCGGCGAGCCGACCCATCGGCGAGATCCTTGCGCCCGCAACGGCAGCCTTTTACCGCCTCGGTGTCGAGAACCTTAAGCTCGAAACCGACATGTTTGCGCCACCGGCGGCAGTCGGCGTGTTTCGCGACGCGCTCGAGCGAAAGCAGCGACAGGCGGGACTATTCGTCACCCGATTGGGCAAGGTCGATTTTCTCGGAGAGAGGCTGTTTCGCGCGACGATCTCATTTCCCGCCAATGTGCCTACCGGGACCTATCTCGTCGAAGTGCTCCTGGTGCGGGATAAGGACGTTGTCAGCGGCCAGACCACCCCACTCGTGGTTTCGAAGGTCGGAGTGGATGCCGCGGTGTACGAATTCTCGGTTCGCCAGCCCGGCTTCTACGGGGCGATTGCGGTGTTGACCGCCATGGTGGCAGGATGGTTGGCGAGCTTGCCGCTCAGGGGCGCTTAATCATCGAACAAATATCGGGAGCAGGATCGCGACCGAATGCCGGAAATTCTGCATCCACGTGTTTTCCTCGTCGTGGTCGACGAGAGTGAGGAGCTACGGATCGCGGTGCATTACGCGGTACGGCGTGCTGCTCATACCGGTGGCCGCGTCGCGCTGCTCTACGTGATCGAGCCCTCGGAGCTCCAGGCCTGGCGGGCGATCGAGGATTTGGCGCGTGAAGAGCGGCGAGAAGAAGCCGAGCATCTTATGCAGCGACTCTGTGAGGAAATCTCACCGGTCGCCGGCTCGGTCCCGATCGTCTATATCCGGGAGGGTTCGCGTCGCGACGAGCTACTGGCGTTGATCGAGGAGGAGCCGAGCATCTCGATCCTGGTGCTGGCAGCCGGCACTGGCCCCGAAGGACCGGGGCCGCTAATCTCCTATTTGACCGGGAAGCCGGCCGCCCGTTTGCGCATTCCCATCACCATCGTTCCAGGCCGCCTCACTGTGGAGGAGCTCGATGCGGTCAGCTGAGAGGCTCTTTTCAAGTCGAAGCGGAGGGTTGAATCACCGCGTCGCCGCCCCATGCTAAGGACTGAGCTTTTCTTTCGCCATCGGAGCCCGCAATGTTCATTCAGACCGAAGAGACGCCGAACCCGGCGACTCTGAAATTTCTCCCCGGACAACCGGTCATGACCTCGGGCACCGCAAACTTCACGACACCCGAGACGGCCCGCATCTCTCCGCTGGCGGACCGGCTCCTTTGCCTGCCAGAGGTCAAAGGGGTGTTCCTCGGTGCGGACTTCGTCACTGTAACAAAGGCGGAGGATGGTGATTGGTACCGGCTGAAGCCGGCGATCCTTGCCATCATCATGGAGCATTTTACCGCGGGCCGACCGGTATTGCTCACCGATGAGGTGTCTGGGGCCGCGGCCGAGGTGAGCGACGGGGATGAAGACGAGCTTGTGTCCCAAATCAAGGAGCTGTTGGAAACGCGCGTGCGGCCCGCGGTGGCGCAAGATGGCGGGGATATCATCTTTCACGATTTCGAAGACGGCATTGTTTATCTGCACATGCAGGGCTCCTGCTCCGGCTGCCCGAGCTCGACTGCCACGTTGAAGGCCGGAATCGAAAATATGCTCAGGTATTACATCCCGGAGGTGATCGAAGTACGGGCGGTGTAGCGGGTTTCGCGATCGAGGAGCCACGCCAAACGATCGCGAATTCTTCCTCTCCCGCTTCCGGGGCCGCAGGCGGCGAACCTTGCTGGGTAACGGCCGAAGGGTTGCACCAGGTTGTTTTGGCGCTTGATACCGCGGGCTTGGCCTGCTCCGTGGCGGTTACAGTGGGCGGCGAAATAGCTTATACCGAGCGCCTCGAGAGCACGCGCGGGCAAGCCGAGAGGTTGCTGCCGATGGTGGACCGCGCACTGAGCCGGACCGGACTGCCGCCGGAAGCGCTTGATCTTGTCGCCGTGACCATCGGGCCAGGGAGTTTCACCGGTATTCGCATCGGGCTTGCAGCGGCGAGGGGCATAGCGCTCGCGACAGAAGCGCGGCTGATCGGCGTGACCAGCTTTGAAGCCGTCGCCGTCACCCGTGCAAAGGGCGGCTGGTTTCTGCTCGTCGCTCTCGAAAGCCGTCGCGAGGATCTATTCGTCCAGCTTTTCGATCCTCGGGGCGACCCGATCGGCGAGCCGGCGGCGATTATGCCTGCGGAGCTGGACGCTGTTGTGAATACATGGATCGGCGCAGTGCCGTTGCTAGTTGCCGGAGATGCAGCGCAGCGTGCGACGGCCGCGCTTTCGAGCCGCGCCGCCGCCACCGTTCTCAATGATTCGCCGCCCGATGCGATCGGCACCCTGAGGGCCGCTCTGTGCCGCTTGCACCCTCGCGAACAGCACATCGCCGCACGACCGTTTTATCTTCGTTCGCCCGATGTTACGCTAGCGCCCAAACATCGAAACCCGGGTCTCGGACCGGCATGAGCCTAGTCGTCGAGCCGGTGCTGCGGGCGGTCGCCGGGACGGTATCAACGCTTCACCGAGTTTGCTTTCCCGAAGATTCCTGGGATCTTGGCTCGATCGGGCAGATCATGAGAATTCCGGGATTTTTCGGCAGGATGGGATGGATTCAAGACCACCCTGTCGGCTTCGCTTTGGCTCTTGCTCTCGGTGAAGAGGCCGAGATCCTTTCGCTGGGTGTTCTGCCAAGTTACCGGCGATCTGGAGCGGCTACGGCTCTGGTTACGTCGATATGCTTAGAGGCCCAGCGGCGAGGCATCGAACGCGTCGTCCTCGAAGTGGCGGTCGACAACACAGCCGCCCGCGCGCTGTATGCCGCATGCGGCTTTACCGAGGTCGGGCGGCGTCGGAATTACTACCATCGAGCCGGGTGTTTCATTGATGCGCTCATATTGCGTGTCCCGCTGGTGATGCCCTCCCTGGCAAATTGAGTGCGCGATTCCAGCTTTCCTGTCGGCTTCTTGCGCTCGAGGATGGATGTTCTTTGGAACTGATGAGATTTAAGAGATCGATCACTCAGCCGATTGCTTTGTAGCCCAGTGTTAATTATATTCCGAGATGAGGCTAATGGCGGGATCACCGAGATGAACAACCCGGACCAAAACAGCGACTTGCTGGCGTTGACGACGGAAATCGTCGCGGCCCATGTTTCGAACAATACGGTGGCGGTGGGAGATTTGCCGCAGCTGATCAACCAAGTGTACAATTCCCTGGCTAATATCGGGGACGTTCCGACGGCACCAGCGGAACGCCCACAACCCGCCGTTCCGATCAAAAAATCGGTCCATCCAGATTACGTCATTTGCCTTGAGGACGGTAAGAAACTCAAGATGCTGAAGCGGCACTTGAAAACCGCCTACAACATGAGCCCAGAGGCCTATCGTGAGCGCTGGGGACTAAGTGTCGATTATCCGATGGTGGCTCCCAATTACGCGCGCCAGCGCAGTCGCCTGGCGAAAGAGATCGGGCTTGGCACCCGAGCGCGGCGGCCTCGCGCCTGACCACTCAGGCCGCTTTTCCGTACGCGTCTTATCGTGACTGGTCGCCGCTTAAGGGCGGAACACGCGCTCTCCGAGCGGTGGGCGGGTTCGACGCATTCGTGTATATTATGAACAGATGAGGCTGGCCATCACGGAGGGGCGATGACCTCGCGGTTGGAGCAGCTCTGTCTCGACAAGGGCCTAAAGATGACCGAGCAGCGGCGGGTCATCGCGCGTGTGCTCTCGGAATCGGTCGATCATCCTAACGTCGAGCAGGTCTACCGCCGGGCAACTGCGATTGACGCTCGTATCAGCATTGCAACTGTATATCGCACGGTCCGACTCTTCGAGGAGGCTAATATCCTTGCCAGGCATGATTTCGGCGATGGCCGCGCCCGTTACGAAGAGATGCCGAGTGCGCATCACGATCATTTGATCGACCTGCAGTCAGGCCGTGTAGTCGAGTTCCGTAATGAAGAGATCGAACGCCTGCAGAAGCTGGTTGCCGATGAACTTGGCTACGAACTGGTCGGGCATCGGCTTGAGCTGTACGCGGTGCCGCGGATTGGCACACCTCGTCCCGAGAAGGGATGAACAGCTCGCGTTCGTCTGAGCAGCGGACTTCCGCGCGGGCCATGGCAAAGTCCATGGAGGCCGCGCCTCGCGTCCCCCACACCGGAGTGGGGTCGCAGCGGTTTATCCGCCGCACCCGGCCACGTTCGGCTGAGCCGAAGGCAAAATTGCCGAACAAAACATTGCCATTGGTTCAAGTTCCCGCTTTCCGCATGGCGGACCGAATCATCGACATTCGATCCGGCCCGCTTCAAGTGCGGCTGGCGGAGTCGGGCGCCGACATAGATGCGGCGCAAGCGCTGCGCTACAAGATATTCTACGAAAAGCTCGGCGCCCAGCCGCTCCCTGAACTGGCCCGCCGACGGCGTGATGCCGACCATTTTGATGACGGTTGCGATCACCTACTCGTCCTCGACCACAGCCGCGGCGTAGATGCGGACACCGTCGTTGGCACCTACCGCTTGATCCGGCGAGACGTGGCAGCTCATCTGGGCGGCTTTTACTCGGCGAACGAATTCGACATTTCTCCCCTCGTGGTCCATCCTGGGGAGATCCTCGAGTTGGGCCGCTCGTGCGTCGACCCGGCGTACCGACAACGAGCGGCGATGCAGCTGCTATGGAGCGGTATCGCGGCCTATGTATTTCACTACAATATCGCCCTGATGTTTGGTTGCGCCAGCCTGCCCGGCACCGATCCAGATGCTCTCGCCATGCCGCTCTCCTATTTGCATCACCATCATCGGGCACCCCTCGCCCTGCGACCGCGGGCGCGTGCTGAGCGCTACGTGGAGATGTGTCGCGTCGACCGTTGCGCGATTGATGCGACACAGGCGGTCGCGGCGTTACCGCCCTTGATAAAAGGATATCTGCGGCTTGGCGGTTTTGTCGGCGACGGCGCTGTTGTCGACGAGCAGTTTAATACCATCGACGTCTGTATTTTGGTCAAAACCGACCTTGTCGCACAAAAATACTCGCGCCATTACGGAAGGCAGGCGAAAGAGACATGGACCACCTAAGGACATGGGCTCGATGACGCTGAGATTCGCCCGGCTCTCGCTCTATTTTGCGTGGACCGTGGTTATAATGCCGGCGCAGGTGATAGGATTGGCTTTGTGTTGCCGATGGACAAGGACGCTGCCGGTATTCTACCACGCTCGATGTTGTCGAATTCTTGGATTTAGGATCCGCGTAGTCGGAACGCCCACTAGCTGGCGTCCGGTGCTCTTCGTGGCCAATCATGTTTCATATGCCGATATTACGGTCCTCGGCTCGGTAATAGCCGGCTCTTTTATCGCCAAGGCCGAAGTTGCGGATTGGCCATTTTTCGGTTGGCTCGCCAAACTTCAACGCAGTGTCTTTGTGGATCGGCGAGTACGCAGCACCGTCACGCAACGCGACGCGATAAGCAAGAGACTGGCGGTCGGCGATGCACTGATCCTGTTTCCGGAGGGGACCAGCAGCGATGGCAATCGCGTACTCCCCTTCAAAACCGCATTGTTCGCTGCTGCTGAACAGGGAAAGGGCCTTTCCCCCGTTGTCGTTCAGCCGGTCTCGATCGCGTACACCCGACTCGACGGCATGCCCATTGGACGCCTGTATCGCCCGCTCTTCGCATGGTATGGCGCCGTCGATCTGGCGCCTCATATTTGGAGCATGATCGGCCTCGGGACCGTCGAAGTGGTGGTAGAATTCCACCCGCCAACGTTTCTTTCCGACTGTGGGTCGCGAAAGTCGCTTGCGAGCTATTGCTACGCCCGCATCGCTGGCGGACTTGCCGGAGCACTGTTTGGGCGGCCGCAGCCGATGCCGGAACCGCCGCCCCATGTCCTCCCTGGCGGGTTGCCCGCGGTCGCGTAGCGGCGGCGCGATGAGAAGATCCACGATTACAAGCACGGAAAACGGCGTGACGAGGCGTGTCTATATCAAAACCTATGGCTGCCAAATGAATGTCTACGATTCGGTACGTATGGCAGATCTTCTGGTGCCACTCGGCTTTTCAAAGGCGGAGAGACCTCAGGATGCGGATCTGGTAATCCTCAACACTTGTCATATCCGAGAAAAGGCATCGGAAAAGGTGTATTCAGAGCTTGGCCTGATGCGACGTCTCAAGACGGCGAAAGCAGAGCGCGGTGCCGGAATGATTGTTGCCGTTACCGGATGCGTTGCGCAGGCCGAAGGCGCAGAGATCTTGCATCGCGCTCGATGCGTCGATCTCGTAGTAGGTCCGCAAAATTACCATCGCTTGCCCGAGTTGGTCGCCAAAGCGCTACGAGCCGGCGGCGGCGGGATTGTCGAGACGAATTTTCCTGCGGAGCCGAAGTTCGACTTCCTACCAGAGGCCGCTGCGCCAGAAGGCGTAACAGCTTTCCTGACGATACAAGAGGGCTGTGACAAGTTTTGCAGTTTCTGCGTCGTACCGTACACACGCGGCGCAGAATACTCGCGTCCGGCGATGCAGGTTCTGACCGAAGCACGTCATCTCGTTCGCGGCGGGGCGCGGGAGATTACGCTGCTCGGGCAGAACGTGAATGCCTATCATGGGGAGGGCCCCGACGGCAGAGTTTGGACGCTGGGTGAGTTGATACGTCGGCTCGCCGAATTACCAGGGCTCGCGCGGATTCGCTACACGACTTCGCACCCACGAGACGTCGATGATGATCTGGTGGCGGCACATCGTGAGGTGCCTCAATTGATGCCGTTTCTTCATCTCCCGGTTCAGAGCGGTTCGGATCGGGTCCTCGCGATCATGAACCGGCGTTACACTACCTCCGAGTATCGACGGACTGTCGAGCGCTTGCGGTCAGCCCGAAGCGATCTCGCTCTATCTACTGATCTGATCGTTGGTCATCCCGGTGAAAAAGAGGAAGACTTCCGGGACACGCTTGATTTGGTCGGCGAGATCCGATTTGCTCAGGCGTTCTCCTTCAAATACTCGCCGCGGCCGGGGACACCTGCGGCGTCGGCCGCCAATCAGGTTCCGGAACAGGCGAAATCGGAACGGCTTGCTGCGCTGCAGACTTTAATTGTGACTCAACAAAGGGAATTTAACCTGTCATGCATTGGTCGGGTTCTCCCTGTGCTTTTCGCGAAGGCAGGGAGAAATGAGGGGCAGATCGTCGGGCGGAGCCCCTATTTGCAGAGCGTACATATCGCCGCGCCCCGCTCCCACATCGGAGAGATTGCTGCCGTGCGTATAACGGCGGCAAGCAGCAGCAGCTTGTCGGGCGCCATTGCCGAGGCCTTTGCAATATGATCGCGTCAGTTACGCCCGGCGAGCTTGCTGAAGGTCGTGCGCAGCTGGAATTCGACGACAATTTGCTGCTGCCACTCCTTTATGGTGCACGCGATCAGCACCTCGACCGGATCGAGCAACAGCTTGGCGTTTCGGTGATCACGCGCGGTAACCGCCTCACGATCTCCGGCCCCGCATCCGCGAGTGAGGCTGCCTATCTTGCGCTTTCACACCTATACGAGCGCCTAAAACGGGGACTGGAGGTCGATCTGCCGGCGGTCGAGGGTGCCATCCGGCTCGCGGAGGCCGAACTCGACGAAGGTCTCAGTCTACGGCGAGAAGAGTCCGCGTTCCGCACCCGGAAACGTCGTATCATGGCGCGATCTCCCGGTCAGTCCGCATACATTAGAGCGCTCCGAGAGAATGAGCTGGTCTTCGCTCTGGGGCCCGCTGGAACTGGCAAAACATACCTTGCGGTTGCTGCCGCGGTCGATCTCCTGATGAGTGGGCGCGTCGAACGGATCATCCTATCGCGGCCCGCCGTCGAGGCGGGCGAGCGGCTGGGCTTCCTGCCGGGCGACTTGCGCGACAAGGTTGATCCGTTTCTGCGCCCCATTTTCGATGCCCTAAATGACATGCTGCCGGCGGATCAACTCGCCAGACGTCTTGGGACTGGGGAAATCGAGGTGGCGCCGATCGCCTTTATGCGCGGCCGTACGCTGTCCCACGCCTTTGTCGTCCTCGACGAGGCACAGAACACAACACCTGTGCAGATGAAGATGTTTCTGACCCGGCTGGGAGAAGCCTCGCGGATGGTTGTGACCGGCGATCCTACCCAAGTCGATCTGCCGGCGGGCGCGCGCTCGGGTCTGGCCGAAGCACTTGAGACTTTGGCAACAGTCGAGGGGATTGCCACAGTGCGGCTCACGGATAAGGATGTCGTCCGGCACGAGCTAGTCGCGCGAATCGTGCGCGCGTACGAGAGCCGCGAGAACGAAGGGCGCCTTATCGAGCGGTGATGAATTCAGCTCCGACGATCGATGTCGTGTCGACCAGCGCCTGGAGCCAGCTTTGCCCCGGCGCCGAAGAGCTTGCCCGCGACGCGGCGCAACTGGCACTGGTGCGCGGCTCGGCGGTCTTGAAGCTGTCGTGGCAGCGACGGGTGGAGCTTGGCATCGTACTGGCCGACGCTGTTGAGCAACAGCGCCTGAACCGCGACCATCGCGGGGACGACGCTCCGACAAACGTTCTGGCGTTTCCGGCCTGGGAGCAGGGGACGCGGGTTCCAGCGGGCGCACCGGTTCTGCTCGGCGACGTTGTGCTGGCCCTGGAGGTCGTCGGCCGCGAGGCATCCGAGCAGGACAAGCCAATTACCGATCACTTGCGCCATCTCGTCGTGCACGGCGTTCTCCACCTCCTCGGCTTCGATCACCTGACGCCGGGCGAGGCAGAGGCGATGGAGTCGTTGGAAAGGTCGATATTGGCGGAGTTCGGAATTCGCGATCCCTATCGCGACCCCCCGTGCTTACTCGAACCGATGCCCGCTCACCATGAATGACCCGGAGCCACCAGGGACCAGCGACCATTCTGAGCACGCGCGGTCCTTTGCGCGACTGCGAAATTTCCTTCGACTGATCCGCCGGCCGCGTAATGGCGAAAGCCTGCGCGAGACAATCGACGAAATGATTGAAGAGCCGGCCGCCGACGATCGCGGATCGCTGAGCGGGCAAGAGCGGCTGTTGATTGGCAACGTTCTGAAAATCCATGATCAGACTGCCGCGGATGTTATGGTGCCACGCGTCGACATCGTCGCGCTCGACGTCGAAACTCCTTTTCCCGCGGTGGTCAAATGTATGGTCGAGCAGGGTCATTCGCGGGTTCCCGTTTATCGCGAGACGCTCGACGACGTCATCGGTTTCATCCACGTCAAAGATGTGCTCGGCCCGGTGGCCGAGCGACACGAGACAAAGCTGGGGCTCCTGGTGCGCAAGGTGCTGTTCGTCGCGCCGTCGGTACCGATACTTGACCTCCTCGTCCAGATGCGCCAGGCGCGAACCCACATCGCGATGGTGGTCGACGAATTCGGCGGCATCGACGGATTGGTGACGATCGAGGATCTCATTGAAGAGATCGTCGGTGAAATCGAGGATGAGCACGATGTAGCCGATCGGCCGAGCCTCTTCGAACGTGCTGATGGGAGCCTGATTGCAGATGCACGCACCCCGATCGAGACGCTCGAGGCGTACCGGGGCGCCCCTTTGCGACAGGGGGCGGACCAGGAAGAGGTCGACACGTTGGGCGGGCTGGTCTCCGGCCTTGCCGGGCGTGTGCCCAAACGCGGTGAAGTGATCGTGCACCCGTCGGGCATCGAATTCGAAGTGTTGGATGCCGATCCGCGAAGAATCAAGCGCTTGCGGGTGCGTGGCCTGCCGGTTACGACCGTCGGCGGTAGCGCGGCGAGTGCCTGAGCCGTCATCGCTGCTCCGCGTCAAGCCCGGCTCTCGGGTCGAGACCCCGTTGTGTCGCTTTGCCGGTCGCCTCGCTGACTTTTCGGGCTGGCGGCGCTATGGGCTCGCTTTTTTGCTGGGAGGCTGCGCGACAGCCACGCTTCCACCGGTGGATTTGACACCGCTGTTGTTTATCGCGTTCCCGGGCCTGCTCTGGCTGGATGCAGGCAGCAATGGCCCGTGGGCGTCCTTCCGCCTGGGTTATGCCTTCGGCCTCGGCTTTTTTTTGAGCGGCCTTTATTGGATCGCCGCAGCGCTGTTTGTCGATATTGCCCACTTCTGGTGGCTGGTGCCAGTCGCTGCCGCCGGCCTTCCGGCAGCATTTGCGCTTTACATTGCCTTGGCGTTGGCGGCTAGTCACCTCGCCGTCAGACACCTACGACTCCCAGCCACGGCGCGAGTGTTCGCGTTTGCCATCGCCTGGGCAGGAGCCGAGTGGCTGCGCGGACATGCGTTTACTGGCCTTCCGTGGAATTTGATCGGTTACGCTTGGTCCGGGGGCTTCCCGGGGGCGCCTCTGATGCTGCAAGGCGTCGCTTGGATAGGCATTTATGGACTGAGCTTCCTGACCGTCCTTGCCGCCTCGCTGCCCAGCCTCCTGGCGACACCGTCGCTGTTGCGTATCTCCCCAGGGCGGCGTCTGGCGCCGGCGATCGCCGCCGGACTGTTGGTCGTAGCGCCGAGCCTTGCGGGCGCGATCCGCCTCGAGGCTACGCCGACTACCGGCAGCGCGGTCTGGCTGCGGATCGTGCAGCCGTCGATCCCGCAGACGATGAAATGGGAGCCGGCCGCGGCGCAGCGCAACCTCCGGGTCCTTCTTGATCTCAGCGGCGCCCCGACAACCCGAAAAATTGCAGCGGTACTCTGGCCGGAGGCGGCCACCCCGTTTCTCCTCGGTCGCGATGCACTCCTTCGTCGCGAGATCGGCGCCATTGCCTTCAATCGGGGCTATGTCATTACCGGCGCAGTGCGGGCAAACCCGCCCCCAGAACCGATCGTGCAGGTTTGGAACAGCCTCGAAGCGGTGGACGGCGATGGTGAAATTGTCGCCCGCTACGACAAGGCGCACCTTGTCCCGTTCGGCGAATACATCCCGTTCCGCGACGTCTTGCCTCTGCAAAAGATCACACCCGGAAATCTCGATTACATCGCCGGTCCCGGCCCCCGGACGATCGAATTGCCAGGGCTTCCGCCATTCGCTCCGCTGATCTGTTACGAGGTCATATTCCCGGGTGCGGTTGTCGATGAGGATCACCGGCCGGCCTGGATGCTGAATGTCACCAACGACGCGTGGTATGGCCGAACCTACGGCCCCTATCAGCATTTTGCGATCGCGCGGACGCGTGCCGTCGAAGAAGGATTGCCTCTCGTGAGGGTCGCGAACAACGGCATCAGCGGGGTGGTCGATCCCGTGGGGCGCGTCGTCGCCCGCATCGACCTCGATACCGTCGGCTATGCCGATCTCCCGCTGCCGGCTGCGGCTAGCGCGACCCTCTATGCCCGAGCGGGCGATTGGATGTTCCTTGCGCTTCTTCTCGCCGGTGCTCTGCCGGTCGCTTTCCGACTGCGCTGACCGTGCGAGAGGCGCCGCGTTAACACTCGTTATTGACCGGGATCGTTAGCGTGCCTTATCAAAACGGTTTCGTGCTTCCTTTAGGGCGATCGACCGATGGCGATGCAACAACAGACCCGACGCCCGGGCCGCCGAAAGGGCGACAAACCGAACCCGATTGATATCCACGTCGGTTCGCGTGTCCGCCTCCGCCGGAACATGCTCGGGCTAAGCCAGGAAAGGCTGGGTGAGGCGATCGGGTTGACGTTTCAGCAGGTCCAGAAATACGAGCGGGGCGCTAATCGCATCGGCGCCAGCCGATTGCATGATCTGAGCCGGGTTCTGGACGTTCCGGTATCATTCTTCTTTGACGATATGGACCCGGTGCGCGCTCCGGCAATTCCTGCAGGATTTGCCGAGCCGCCGGCCGAAGCCTTCGACTCCGATCCGCTGCGCCGGCGCGAGACTGTGGAACTGGTCAGCGCCTACTACAAAATCGAAGATACCGCATTGCGCCGCCGCTTCTTCGACCTGGCGAGAGCGCTGGCGGCAGGCGGCGAACGGCTCTCGGGAAAGTAGCGGATCAAAAAAAGCGATTGAGACGCGGAAAATTGATCTTGACGCTTACAACGCAAGATTGCATCAACGCCGACGTGCTATCGTAGAGCCTCTTGACGCTTTCGGGAAGGGTATCCTTTGGCTAACCATGATTTCGTATTTACCAGCGAATCTGTGTCGGAGGGCCACCCCGACAAAATTTGCGACCGCATTTCCGACGCGATCGTCGACACATTTCTCGCGGTCGAACCGCAGGCCCGCTGCGGCGTGGAGACCCTGGTCACGACCAATTGCGTCGTGCTCGCCGGCGAAGTGCGCGGCCCCGCATCGATTACCGGTGAACGGCTGATCGACGTGGCGCGCGCCGCCATTCGCGAGATCGGCTACGAACAGGAAAATTTTCATTGGCGGACGGCGGCAATCAAATGTCTGATCCATGGTCAGTCGACCGACATCGCGCAGGGTGTCGACGCCTCGGGCAACAAGGACGAGGGTGCCGGCGACCAGGGCATGATGTTCGGCTACGCTTGCAGCGAGACGCCCGCGCTGATGCCGGCGCCGATCTTCTACGCGCACGCGATCCTGCGCGCGCTCGCCGAGGCGCGGCACGCGGGACGGACGCCGCTCTTGGGCCCTGACGCAAAGAGTCAGGTCACGCTGCAATACGCCAACGGCAAGCCGGTGCGGGCAACCAAGGTCGTCGTCTCGGTCCAGCATTCCGATCGGATCGAGACAGAGGAGGTGCGCGAAATCGTGCGGCCCTTCGTCCTCGAAACGCTGCCGCCGGGCTGGATGTGCGAAGAGGAGAATTTTCTCGTCAATCCGACCGGCCGCTTCGTGATCGGTGGCCCGCACGGCGATGCCGGCGTCACGGGCCGCAAAATCATCGTCGACACCTATGGCGGCGCGGCGCCGCACGGCGGCGGCGCATTCTCCGGTAAGGACCCGACCAAGGTCGATCGCTCCGGGGCTTATGCCGCGCGTTATCTGGCGAAGAACGTCGTAGCTGCCGGGCTTGCGGAACGGTGCACGATCCAAGTCGCTTACGCGATCGGTGTCGCCAAGCCGCTGTCGTTCTATGTCGACACCGCCGGCGCGACTGACGACCGAAAACTCGAAGCGGCGCTGCAGAAGCTGATGGATCTGTCGCCGCGCGGCATTCGCACCCATCTCGACCTCAACAAGCCGATTTACACGCGCACTTCCGCGTACGGCCATTTCGGCCGGCAGGCCGAACCCGATGGCGGTTTCTCTTGGGAGAGACTGGATCTGGCCGACGAACTCCGGCGCAGTTTCTGACGGCTCCCGCGCCGCAGCCGCAACCCTCTCGACTCCTCTTCGGTCGTCGCCGGGGACGGGCGCTTCGCCCCGGACAAAAGACCCTCATTACGGGATTGCTGCCCCAGCTTGCCGTGAGAATTCCGGCGTCCGGCTGTCTCGATCCCGGCATTCTGTTCGGCGCCGCGCGGCGATCGATATGGCTTGAGATCGGCTTCGGCGGCGGCGAGCATCTGGCGCAGCAGGCCGAACGGCATCCGCAGGTCGGTTTTATCGGCTGCGAGGTTTTCGAGAACGGGATCGTCAAGCTTCTCGCGCAAATCGAGCAGCGGCGCGTCGACAACATCCGGATCTTTGCCGACGACGCGCGGTTGTTGATCGCGGCGCTGCCGCCGGCCTCGATCGATCGGGTGTTCATACTGTTTCCCGATCCCTGGCCGAAACGGCGCCACCACAAGCGCCGCCTCGTCTTGCGCGAGACGCTCGATGTTTTGGCGGAGATCATGACCGACGGCGCCGAGCTGCGGGCGGCGACGGACGACGGCGATTACCTCGGCTGGATCCTCGAACGCCTCACCGGTCACGGCGCTTTCGAATGGCTGGCGCGGCGGCCGGGCGACTGGCGCGAGCGCCCCGCCGACTGGCCGCCGACCCGCTACGAGCAAAAGGCGCGAGCCGCCGGCCGCTCCCCCGCCTTTCTCTGCTTCCGCCGCCGCCCGCGAACTACAATCATGAATTGAGTCATTTATTACCGTTTGCTGCAATCTGCAGCGAATCTGCAGCAAAATCGACTTCAAGTTGTAGCACCGATCGCGCCCCGACCTCAAACTCTCGATCCTCATGATCGAGAGTGTGCCACACCGTCATGGCAATTTTGAGATCGCAATAGCTCCTTGGCGTAGGCGAGGGCGTCGATCGTCATTGGTGCCGGACCCATCCGCTTCTCCTGTTTTTACAGGAGAAAAACAGGAGGTAAGATTCTGAGTGTAGAGTTTTTTGCTAATACCATATTATATCAAATTTGTCAATAGAACCGGTACCTCGGCAGTGGAGCCACACGCACGGCGGCGGCGAGACGGAAACGTGGATGGCCGGGACAAGCCCGGCCATGACGATAATGTGAAGCGTCCGTTTGCGTCTTAGCATTTGCTCACCGTCGCGCATCACGCGGGCGGGTCGGCGGCGACGATTTCGGCGGCGATAGCGGCGAGGACCAATGACTCCTGTTCGGCGGTCATGCCCGGCGGCAGCCTCCCGGCGGCGAAGTGTTCTTCTTCGCGCAACAGCGCCGCAAGGCGCGCTTCGGCGGCCGGCCGATCAGCCCTGGCCGCCTCGCGGTCCTTCTTCACATCGCGATAGACGGTCCAGCCAACCGACGCGAGGCTCACGATCAGCGCGGCGAACGAGACGGGCTCGAAGACCCGCTCCGGCCGATCTTCGAGCGGATCCTTTGCCAGCTCCCGGTCGACAGCCTGCTTCAGCCCTTTGTCGATACGGTTTGCGAGCCGGTCAGCGGCGCGCCGCGCGATCCCGGCAAGTTTGCTGTCTTCGCTCATTGTCTCACTCCGACTTATCTGCGAGTTCGAGGGCAGTAGCGACGACCTGCCGAAATAGCTCGTCGCACTCGGCCGGGCCGCCGGCAAGACGCTCGATCATCTCACGAAATCGTACACCTTCGACGCTTTCGACCGACGCGCACAGCGCGGCGAAATCCGCCGGCAAGGCTGCACGGCCTTCGGGGCCGGCGGCCCGAATATTGCGCACCATCGCGGCGCGACTACCGGCGGCCCGGCCCGATTGCGTCGCAACGGCGATCAGCGCCGCAGCGAGACGGTGGGCTAGCACCTCACGCCACTCGCGGTGGTTATCGACCATGTAATTGGCTAAGTTGAAATGGCTGATCAAAATCGATTCGGGATTACCAGCGGTGTAGTCAAAACGGAGCGCCGCTTCCACAAAGTGCTGCGCCTGTGTGCTTCGGCCGAGATGTTTTTCCAAGATGCTGAAGGCCGTAAGAACCATCCCAAGCTGGGCTACCGCGTTTTCGCGCTCATAGACCTCTCGGCAATAGAGCAGTAAGCGATGCGTTTCATCCACGCGCCCTAACTCCAAAAACGGCCGGAAGTCATTGAAGCGTTTTCGAGCCATCTCAAGCGGAAGAGCACCACGCTTCCGGGCGCTCTCTAGAATTTCAGAATTTAAGTCTAGCGCCTGTTGCCATTTCTCAAGCGTGAGAGCTGCGTTGCGACCAGTATCCAATACTGCCTCGCGCACGTTCCAGATCGGAACGATCTCGTTCGGTCCCCTGGGGTCGGGGAGCGTCTTCATCAGCTCACGCAGCTCCAGGACCCGGAGCAGTACAGTCTCATTTTCGCAGCGCCGGCCCAGGATTTGCAGGCGCTGGCTCTCGTCCGCGAGCTGCGACCACGGGCCGAGGCCGGCGCGCTTTGTATATTGCGCCATTTGCTCGACAGTGCGGAGCGCCTCGTCGTTTCGGCCACTGTCCTGGAGCAGGTTGGCGAGATCGCCGGCGCAAGCGGACGCTGTTTGGAATTCTTCCCTTACAAGCGCTTTCTCAATGACCACGCGCAGCTCTTGTTCGGCTTCTTGCGAGCGACCGGCCCTCTGGAAAAGCCGGGCGAGCAGCCCGTGGTCGATCAATTCCCTATCCGTTCCCGTGGTGGCTTCGACGATGCGCCGCGCCCGCGGCAGAATGGCTGCGACCGTGGCGGGCGCCTCGTCCACCCGATCGACCTGCTCAAGCATCCTCGACGCCGTTGCCCATTCAGCGCGGCGGCTCAGATAGGAGAAGGCGGCCAAGCCGGCGCGGACGATCATGTTTCCGGCTCCAGGCGACTTCCCGTACTGATCCCGTGCGTGATCCATCACCGTCTGCCAAGTCGCCGATAGTTCGATATCCACTGCACCCTGGAATTCCGCCCCGGCATCGGCGCGGCCGGCCTCGGCAACGCCGGGATGGATCAAGATTTCGAACGCCTCGCCGTTTTCGCCGATGAGTTTCTTATCGACAAGCCCGGCGGCGACAAGAGGCGGCAACAACTCGGCGATATCGGGCGCCGGCTCGTCATGCCCGAGGCGCTTCCATAGATCCTTCCAGTTCAACTCGATGATCCAGCTCTCGCGGTCACCTTCCTCGAGAGCACAGAGAAAATGAAAAAAGGTCCGCGCCGCCTCCGGCAACGCGCCGGCAATGCCGCTGCTCCAATCGCGCAGACTGGCCGTAAACGTCGCGCCGTCGAGGCGGGTCTCGCCGTCGCGGAAAAATGCATCGAGCTCGTCCGCACCTTGTGCGGCTTCGGCGCGGTCGAGCTGAGCAGCCAACCGTTGGGGATTGGCGGCCAATTTCTCGGTGAACTCGATCAATTTCGGATGGCCTTGCACCAGACGCAGGGTGCGGCGGACCAGCAAGCGCCCAGCATCGAGCGAGATCGCCGCCGCCTTGCCGTCGAGCAACATCCGGAAATTCGGCAATTCGCGGACCAGCAGCAACGCCTCGTCGAGCGGCAATGCATGCACCGGGATGACCTCGATCGAGTCGGGCAAGCCCGCCGGGTGGATGCGTGTCGTCAATATCACGCGCGAAAGCCCGCCCGGCTTCAGGATTGCACCGATGAGCATGCCCCAGCGCTCGTCGCGCCACTGCCCGGAGTCGCTGAGCAGGCTTTCGAGATTGTCGAGGACGAGCAAGATCGCGTTGTCCTCGAGCACCTGCGTGAGCCGCGGCAGCCAAGCCTGCAATGCGGCCGCACCGTCGACGACGTGAACCATCGCAAAGCCGGGAAGCTGCCTTTCCATCGCCAGCGCAAACTCGCGCAGCGCCAGCTGAATGTCCTTGTCCGCTTCCGGCGCGCGGTACCACACGAAGGCCTGAAACCGTCCGACCGCCTGATGATGGTAGGTCAACTCGACCGCACAGGCAGTCTTCCCGGCTCCGGCCATGCCATGAAACAAGACTCCGCTCTGCTGTCCCTCGGCGGCGAGCGCGGCGCTCGCTCGGGTCATCGCCGCAACCCGGCCGACGAAATGCTCCGGCTGATCGGGAAATTCCGCAATGCCAATGTCGGGTCTGAAATCCTGCGAACGTGCCCGCTTTGGCGGCTCCAGCTGCAAATCGGCCGCTCTTGCGCCGAACAGGGCAGGCGTCGCGACCGACAGCGCCCCAGCCGTGGTGCCACTGGGTTTGAGAGCTGCGCTCAAAGCACCCTGTATAGCTTGCGGGAGGTTCTGCCGCTGGCGAAACAGGCCGTCGAACAGCCCGCGCGCCAGCTCCATCGCGAATTCGTCACCAACCGCGTAGCGCATCGCCAAAACGCCGCAATCGAGGCTGTTGACGAGGGCTCGTGCTACGGTCGGCGCGGCTTTCTGCGCCTGCTCGGCGGTGTCCGCTGGCTCCGGAGTGGCCGCCTCATCCCGGCGCGCTTCGGCCAGGCCGAGCCAAGATAGCGTCTGCTGGATGCTGGTTGCCGCCGAAAGGCAGGCGGAGAGCACCACGAGCTTCAGCCGCCGACCGGTTTGCCGGAGCAACTGCGCTACGTCGTCCGAGGATATTTGGTCGGGCCGACCCTCGGGCGTCTCCAGGATCAGCGAGCCCGGCAGGCCGTGGCCGGAAAAATGAACAACGTCCCAGCCATCGCCGTCCTGAAGGGCGTCACGCAGGCTGTCCCGGGTCACGCCATACTGCAGGATCCGCAATTCGACCGCGAGGCCCGCACCGCTGGTAAGGCGGCGGACCAGGGTTTGCAGCATCTGGCGCTCGCGCCGCAGGTTCAATGGGCTGCCGGCCGGCGGCAGGCTGAACAATGCCAGGAGCCGCACCCGGTCGCCGATCGGCGCCGCCTTCGGGGGCGCGGTACCCGGAGCTTCGAACACCAGGCTGACGCCCTGGAGCGCGAGCGGCTTGCTGCGCGCATGTGCGATCTCCAATGGCATGACCAGGAGTCGCTCGACCTGATCCGGCACGACGACGCGGACGACGATCGGCGGGAAGCTGTGGCCGAGGATTTTCTCGCCAATGCCGTGGCTGAGCACGGTTTCGCCGATCCAAGCCCCGACCTCGTGCAGAAGGCGCGGCTCGTCTTCGTCCCGTTTGTCGGGGGCGGCGTAGTGCCTCAGATAGGCTGGCAGATCGAACAGGGCCGGATATTTCGGATCGGTGGGGTCGAGCGCGACCGTGTGGTCAGCCAGAAAGGCGCCGCCCTCGTCGGTCAACCGCCAACGCCAATGGTTCGCGTCGGAGAATTCGGCAACTTCCAAACAGAGGGCCATGGCAGCCTCCCTCTCAGTTCTTATGGTTATCGTACTCCCGAACAAAACGCCCACCAATGAAGTTGGAGAATTATTTCGTTAACGCGCATCCGGCGAGGCGCGGGTTATCGTCGTTGCGGCATTATCCGGATCAGCTGTTCCGCGTCGCCGTTGTCGGTGGGAGAGTGATCTTCTTCGCGACTGTGACCGGCCAGTAGCGAATAGACGGACTGAGTGGCGCACCGACGTCAGATCTCGTCGGCACAGTTCGCCGATTTCGATGCAGCGATCAGTTAAGGCCGCATCACCGCTGACGCGCTGTGTGCGGCGCTGCCGGCCTCTTCCTCGTCCTCGTTTGCTGCTCGAACCATCGGCCGTCAGCCGAGCGCTCCCCTGAGAGCACTGATGGCTTGGGCTATGGCGCCACGCGTTGCGGGCGTGTCGGCGAGCGCATTCAGCATGACGAAATCGTGGATGGTGCCGTTGTATCGGGTCGAGGTGACCCGTACGCCCGCGTTCGATAGCTTGCGGGCATAGGCCTCGCCCTCATCACGCAGTACATCATTCTCGTCGACAATGACGAGCGCTTCGGGCAGGCCCGCGAGCTCGTCGAGCGAGGCGCTGAGCGGTGTCGCGGTCGGTTGTTTGCGGACGGCGGGATCAGGCAGGTAGGCGTCCCAGAACCATTGCATGGCGCGCGTGGTCAACCACGGCCCATCGGCGAAGCGAATATATGAGGGCGTGTCAAACTCGGCGTCCGTGACCCGGATAGAACAGTACCTGGAAGACAATCTTCGGCCCGCGGCGCTGCTTGGCCATCAGGGTCACCGCCGCCGCCATGTTCCCGCCGACGCTGTCGCCTGCAACGGCAACCCGTAACGGATCGATGCGCAAGCTGGCGCCGTTGTCGACCACATAGCGGGTCGCAGCATAAGCCTGCTCGATTGCGACTGGATAGCGGGCTTCCGGCGAACGGGCGTAGTCGACGAAAACAACCGCGGCCTTAACGCCGACCGCGATTTCTCGGACGAGGCGATCATGCGTGCCCCGGTCTCCCAAGACCCAGCCGCCGCCGTGAAGATAGACCACCACGGGTAAGACATCGACAGTGCCGGCCGGGCGAACGATCCTAACAAGAATAGATCCACTAGGGCCGACCGGGAAGGTGACATCCTCGATTTGTGCGGTCGGCTTGCCGACCGGCATGGACTGTGCTCGCGCCAGTACAGACCTCGCGTCGGCCGGCGACAACGAGTAAATCGGGGGCGCACCGGCCAGACTGTCGACGAATTGCTGGGTGTGTAGTTCCAGCGTCGGCTCGTCAGTATCTGTTGCTATGCCGTTCTCCTGTGAAGACGTCGCGCGCGAGACATGCGCGACGTGCTCGGCCAATTGCATCGCATTCCTTCTAGAACGACTTTGCGGTGGTTCCGGTCAGGATATCGGCCTTGCGGTTGAGGGCTGCGATCAGACCGTCGACGCCATCGCTTTTGAGGATGGCGGCGAATTCGGAACGGCGGGTCGCGACCTCGCTGATCGCGCTGTCAAGATAGATGTCGGAGATTAACCAGCCGTCACCGGCACGGTGCATGGCGTAATCGACCTTGACCGGCTCACCGTTGGCTTTGATGATCCGGCTCTTCACCATGACCCCTGACGGGGCGGGCTGCTCACCAATAACCTCCAGCTGTTGCCCCGCGTAGTTATCGAACCGGTCGGCATAGATCGCAGACATATAGCGGCCGATGCTCTCGCTCACCTCCTGGCGCTGCGCGTCGCTCAGACCAGTCCAGGTCGGACCGACCGACAACCGCGCCATCCAGCCAATGTCGAAGCTGTGGCGAATCACCGGCGCCAGCTGTGCAAAACGTCCGGCTTGCCCAAGCGTCCGGCCGTTTTTCATCGTACTGAGAAGAGCATCGTAGAGGCCCTGGACGGTAGAGCTGCCGCTCGCCGGCGCGGCGTGGACTGTGTACGAAAACGTGCTGAGACTGAGCCCGGCAGCAAAAGCCGCGGCTCTCCATAAGGGAGTCTTTCGTACAACTGCCTCAGGCATGGTTGGATAAAAAATTGCTGAGGATATCGTCACGTTTTCCCTCCTCTTTCGGCGGCTGGCCATTGCAATCCCCGCAAATATGCGACGGCCTAACAATGAGCCTGATCAAAGCGTCGGCCAGACCGATTTCGGACACGCCGGCGGTGCGGCGGTCGCCGCGAAATCGGTCCGGAACCCCACCCTCGAGTCGACCACCTCCGCGCCCGGCCCTGACAGCCATCCCGGGCACCGATCGATCGAACTGCCGCCGTGAACCGATAGCCACGGCCGAACTCGGTGCGGATGAAATCGCGGTCTTCGCCAAGAGCCTTGCGTAACGCGAGGATCTGAACCTTCAGGTTCTCCTCCGCGACAACCATCCCCGGCCATACACGGGTCATGAGCTCGCCCTTCGTAACGAGCGATCCATCGGCCTCTGCTAAAGCCAAAAGAAGATCGAAGGCGCGCGTTCCCAGTTCGATCGGTACGCCGTCGGCAACTAGTTTCCGACGGCGCAGCAGCATGCGGAAGCGGCCGAATTCGAGCGTCGCGTCGACTGTGGTCGGCCTCAACTCACTTTCGAACCGCGGCAGCGTGTTCTCGCGGTAAAGAGCAGGCTCGGCGCGGGTATTCCACGTCATCTTAGGCCTCCCGTTTGGGTTCTGGGCTGCAATTTGGCGCGGGTTTGCGCGCAAGTCGCGTTAATGGTTGCGAAGTTGTGTTAAGAGCCGTTTGCGGCTTCTATGCGGATAGCCGCAGCGCTATTGCACGGGAAGCCACCCGGCCCGACTCTGCCGCGTTAAAATTGGTTGTTCTGGTGTCGATTGGGGTCTGGGCCGACGATTACCCGATGCACCAAGAAACTCTCGCCCTCGGATCGTTCCGGCTGATCCCAGCGCAGCGGATGCTGCTCGACAACGGAAAGCCGCTGCGTCCCGGCAGCCGCGGAGGATCATTCCGGCAGCCTCTGGAGCGGCAACGCGGCAGCGTAGGCCTGGGAACTGCGTGCCGCCGCCAGGCTCGCGGATGTGGCGCGGTCCAGGTCGGAGCAACAATACGTGCGCGCTGCGCGCACCGGTGACGCCTGAGCACGTGCGCACGCAGATAACGCCTCGGCGGACGGAGCGGCCCGCACGCAGCTATCTACCAAAACCGCTTAAACGCATCGTCGGCCGCGACGACACATCCCCGGATTGGCCGAGCGGCGGCGCCGGTGAGAACTTAAGTGGTGGTTACGCCAATCTCTCAAGCAGTGTCCTTGCAGCTCGCAAGTCGGCCGTTTCAAAGCCTTCGGTAAAGCGGGCATAGATCGGCCTCAGAAGCACGTCGGCATCGGCGGGGCGTCCGCGCTCATTCCACAACCGCGCTAGGCTCTTCGCGGCTCGTAGCTCCCACGACAGCGCACCCTGTCGGCGCGCGCACGCGAGCGAGCGGCTAAAGCAATCCTCAATCGGCTCTGGATCGGACGGGTTCGACCGCAGCAGAATTTCGCCCTTGATGCGCAGTGCCTCCGGCATCCACCAAAATGCATCGTTGCGCTCGGTGCGTTGCAAAGCCTCAGCCGCGGCGACGAGGCTTTCGCCGAAGCGGCCTGCCTTTGCAAGAACCTCAGCCAGATCAGTCAGAAACACCGTGTAAAGCGTTTCGGACCGGCTCTGACGCAAACTTTCCAGAGAGGAGCGGAGCAGTCGCTCGGCAAGAGCAAGATTGTCTCGCTTGGCGAACAGTTGTCCTTCAAACCCGCTGGCGTAAGCATAGTAGCCGCTGAGGCTGTACTTTTCGGCGTGATCTTTCAATTGAGCAATCGAGCGGCCGGCAGTTTCCAGATCTCCAAGCCAGAGCGGAATCTGGCAGCCACACCAGGTCAGCGCGAGGCATAATGAGAGAGGATGATCACGTCGCTGCGTCTCGACCAGAAGATCTCGTGCCAGTCGAGCAGACTGGTCGAGCAGCCCTTGCGCCCACTGCGCTTGCGCCAAAGTGCAGCTCGCGGATACAAAACTGTCTCTTCCCAACCTGGCAAGATGAGCTCGTCTTACGGCCGGCTCGCTGGTCCGCTGGCATGTCCGCTGGGCGTAGGTCGACGCCTCGCGGTATTCGCCCAGAAAGAAGAGTGACGTACCGAGAATCCAGTCGGCTGTCGCGAGAGCAGCAGGATCCCCGGACCTATTTGCTATTGTTTCAGCGCGGCGTCCGAGATCAAGAGCACCCCTGAAGTCTTCGAGGCGATGGCAGCAGCTGGCGAGGCCCGCGAGCGCTCGCAGTTGGTAATCGACGTCTTGAAGGAATTCCGCCAGCTCGCTGGCTCTCTGCAGCGCGGCGCGCGCTGTGTTGCTCAGACCTTCAGTAAACATAAGCGAATAGCCAAACGCACATTGCAGCACCATTTCCCGACTGGTTTCATTATCTTGCGGGCCGAGTACGTCCAGCGCCTTTCGCGCCCAGCTGAGGCATTCGGCTAATAATGATAGCCCGAGCCAGACCGGCGTCGCCGCCGCCGCAAGGCGCACTCCGGCCGAAATATCGCCCTCGGGAGAGAACGCCCAGGTTAGCGCAGCACGAATATTGTCGATCTCACGGGCGCAACCGGTAAACTTATCGGCCGCTGTATCGTCTGGAGTTTCTGCAAGTATATTATAGTAATAGTTAGCATGGCGTCGACCAATTTCTGTGGTTTCGCCGCTCTCGTTTAATTTTTCGATAGCATAAGCCCGCATCGTGTCGAGCATATAATGGTAGGTGACGTCGCCGCCGATGTCGGTCGCGAGAAGTGATTTCTGCGCGAGATTTGCAACGATCTCGATCACCTCGAAACTGCGGATATGCTCGTCGCCGACAACACTGCTAGCAGCCTCCATAGTAAAGTCGCCCCGAAAGGCAGCGAGCCGCCGCAACACGACTTTTTCGACCTTCGGCAAGAGAGCGTAGCTCCAATCGATCGTCGCGCGCAGGGTCTGCTGGCGTGGCAGAGCAGTACGTCGACCGCGAGTCAACAGGTCGAAACGGTGGGTCAGCCCGTGAGTGAGGCTCTGGATTCCGAGCACGTCGACCTGGACCGCCGCGAGCTCTAGAGCCAAAGGCATGCCGTCGAGACCACGGCAAATCTCCAGCACGTTGGGAATGTCAGCATCGCTAAGGACGAAACCGTCAATCGCCGCTGCCGCTCGCTCGCTGAACAGCTGCACGGCCGAATAGCCGAGGGCTTCGACGGCGCTCAACGGAGCGGTTCCAGACGGAACCTCCAGCGGCGGAAGGCGCAGTACCCGTTCGCCCTCCGCACGCAACGGCTCGCGGCTCGTTGCGAGAATGCAGACGTTCGGCGCCACCCGCAGCATAGCCTCGGCTAGAGCCGTTGCTGCGTCGACTACATGCTCGCAACAGTCGAGGACGATCAACATCTGCCTGTCTCGCGACCACGCCGCGAGCGCCGTCAGCGGATCGACGCCGGTTGATGGCATGCCCAAGGCTGCGCCGACTTCAGCGGGGACTAGTGCGGCATCGACGAGCGTCGCCAAGCCGACGAACCAGACCCCATCGGCAAATGACGCGCTCATCTCCTCGGCGGCGGCGATTCCCACCGTCGTCTTGCCGATCCCGCCGGGGCCGACGATTGTCAAGAGGCGATGCTGAGAACACCGCGACACTACCGTCGCGATGACCTCGTCGCGGCCAACTACGCGCGTTAGCAGGGCGGGAAGATTCCCGCTAGGCGCTGGCTGGCTCCGCGACGGAGCGTAAGCCTTCTGCCATTGCCCGCGCGTTACCGGCGCGACGAAGGTATAGCCTCGGCCTGGGCTGCTGATGATGAAGCGATTTCCTTGCCGCCCATCGCCCAGCGCCTTGCGCACTGCCGCGACATGGACCCGCAAAGCACCTTCGTCGATCACTGTCTCCGGCCACACGCGACCGATTAACTGATCCTTGGAGACGGTCTCGCCGGCGCGCTCCACTAATGTGATCAGGATTTCAAGCGCGCGGCTGCCAAGCCGCAGCGACCTGCCGCTGTTTAGCAGCATGCGCTGCGCGGGGAGTAGCTGGAAGGACCCGAAGACGTAGGTCTCATCAGCCAACGATGGTACTCCTTACGCGCGGCCGGGGGCCGGAGCATCGACTCATGGCCCTTGCGACGATTAGAGTTTAGGCCAAACAGACGGCTCCGTCGTTAGCACCCTCAGTTGTGCCGATGTGTGTGTATGCCCACGAAAGTGGCCGCCGATCAGCGTTCACAGAGACCCAAAATTCCCAGCTCTCCTCTGGAGGAGGCAGGATTCGAACGTTATTCGTTGTATCGCCGTCAGCTAAAGGCCTTGAATTCAGGAAAAATCAATGATCTCCTCACCACAAAACTTTGAGCTACCGACCTTTTTTACATCACTCCGCGCTTTCACCACCGCAGCCTGGGTGGTCCTCACCCCTCGGGCGCACTCCGGGCGGCTCATCGAGCGGCTCGGCCGCAGCGATCGGCGCCTGCATGTTGCTAGGGCGGCCGGTAAGAGCTGGCGTGAGCGCCGCCGGCTGGCAAAGCTCTTGCGGGATTCGCCGAGTTCACTTATATGCTTAAGGCTCATAGGGTCCGCCGTGCGGACCGCATTAGCGGGTGGGCCGACGGCCCACTTTTCGTTTGTGGCCGGCTGATTTGTGGGGGAAGGGCGCTGCCAACCCACTGGCGCCGAGAATTGCAAGAGTTTGGGAAAGTTCGGGTTCTTGGTCGATACCAACCGCATTGCGCAAGCAATAGAACCGCCGCTCGCGGCGATGGGGTACCGCCTTGTTCGCGTGGTCCTCACCAGCGGCCGCCGCGCGACCCTGCAGGTGATGGCGGAACGTCTCGATGACGAGCCGATGACGGTCGAGGATTGCGCGGAGATCAGCCACTCCGTCTCCGCTCTCCTCGATGTCGCCGACCCGATCCCGGGCGCCTATCTGCTCGAGATCAGCTCGCCGGGCATCGATCGGCCGCTGGTTCGCGCCGAAGACTACGATCGCTTTTGCGGCTCGCAGGCCAAGATCGAGCTCGCCCGGCCGCTCAACGGACGCAAGCGGTTCCGCGGCCGCCTGCTCGGAACTTCGGGAGGTAATGTGCGGCTCGCCACCGAAATCGGCGAGACCGAATTGCCGCTCGATGCAGTGGCGCGAGCCAAGCTCGTCCTCACCGACGATCTGATCGGGGCGGCGCGCCGCTCGCGCAAACATTGACGCACCAGATTCGAGAACGCCATGGATAGCGCCGTCGCTTATGCCCGCCCGGAACTGCTGCAGGTCGCCGACACTGTCGCGCGCGACAAGGGGATCGATCGCGACGAAGTCTTGGAGGCGATGGAGCAAGCGATCCAAAAAGCGGGCCGCTCGAAATACGGGCAGGAATACGACATCCGCGCTGAGATCGACCGTCAAAACGGCGAAATCAGGCTGCTGAGGTTCCGCGAAGTCGCCGAGCCCATCGAAAACGAGACCACACAGATCTCACTTGCGGAAGCGCAGCGGCTCAACCCCGAAGCCGAGATTGGCGACTTCATCACCGACCCGCTGCCGCCAATCGATTTTGGTCGCATCGCCGCACAGACGGCCAAGCAGGTGATCGTGCAAAAGGTGCGTGACGCCGAGCGTCAGCGGCAATTCCTAGAATTCAAGGATCGGGTCAGCGAGATCGTCAACGGGCTCGTCAAGCGGGTCGAGTTCGGCAACGTCGTGGTCGATCTCGGCCGTGCCGAGGCGATGCTGCGCCGCGACGAGCTGTTGCCGCGGGAAAGCTTCCACCAGGGCGAGCGGGTACGTGCTTATGTGCACGATGTCCGCCAGGAGCCGCGCGGGCCGCAGATCTTTCTCTCGCGCACGCACCCGCAATTCATGGCCAAGCTGTTCGCGCAAGAGGTGCCGGAAATTTATGACGGCATCATCGAGATCAAGGCGGTCGCCCGCGACCCCGGCAGCCGCGCCAAGATCGCAGTGGTGTCGCGCGACAGCGGCATCGACCCGGTCGGCGCTTGCGTCGGGATGCGCGGAAGCCGTGTCCAGGCGGTCGTCGGCGAGTTGCAGGGCGAAAAGATCGACATCGTCCCGTGGTCCCCCGACCCGGCGACGTTCGTCGTCAACGCTCTCGCCCCGGCCGAAGTCACAAAAGTCGTTATGGACGAGGAGCAGCGGCGCATTGAGGTCGTCGTACCGGACGATCAATTGAGCCTCGCGATCGGACGCCGCGGCCAAAATGTTCGGCTCGCCTCACAACTTACCGGCTGGGATATCGACATTCTGACCGAAGCCGAGGAATCGGAAAGGCGGACCGAAGAATTTCGCAGCCGCAGCCAGATGTTCATCGATGCCCTCGATATCGACGACGTCATCGCCCATCTGCTGGTCACCGAAGGGTTTGCCTCGCTCGAAGAAGTGGCTTACGTCGCGGCGGAGGACCTTGCGGATATCGAAGGATTCGACGCCGACGTTGCGGCAGAACTGCAAGAGCGCGCACGCGTTGCGCTCGAACGGCGCGACCGGGAGTACGAGCAGCGGCGACACGATCTCGGGGTCAGCGACGAGCTCGCCGCGTTCGAGCGACTGACCCCCGGCATGTTGGTAGCCCTCGGCGAAAATGAGATAAAGACTCTCGACGATTTTGCCGGCTTGGCGGGCGACGAACTCGTCGAGCTTCTGGAGAAATCGGACAAGGGCAAGCTCGACCTCGAAGAGGCCAATGCGCTCGTCATGCAAGCAAGAGCGCACTGGTACGAGGATGAGGGTAAGCCGGCTTAGACATCCACAAGGGGGTGGGCACGACGGGCAGTGACCGACGTCGCGGGCATTTGGTGGGACGAAGTGTGGCCGGCGACGGGGCCACAGCGCCGCTGCATCGCGACCGGCACGATTGGCGAGCGTTCCCGTCTCTTGCGCTTTGTCGTGAGCCCTGACGGCGAGCTCATCCCCGATGTGGCGTCCAATCTTCCCGGCCGGGGTTTGTGGTTGATGCCGCGGCGCGATATAGTCGAGCGCGCAGTGGCGACAAGGCGTTTCGTGCGTGCGGCCCGCCGGCCGGTCTCCGTACCGTCTGGGCTTGCTGATCGCGTCGAAGTCTTGCTGGCACAGCGCTGCTGTGACGCGATCGGTCTCGCCCGCCGGGCCGGTCTCGCCGTGGCCGGGTTCGAGAAGGTATCTGAGGCCATCCGCGCGGCGAAGGCAGCGCTGGTGGTATCGGCGCTCGACGGAGCTACGGGGGGGCGCGCCAAGATCCGCGGCCTCGGTCGTGATTTGCCGCTGGCGAGGGTGTTGACGGCGGCAGAGATGGGGGCGGTGTTTGGCCGCGACCGTGTAGTGCACGTGGCGCTGGGCGGCGGCCGGTTAAGCGCCCGGTTGCTTGCTGACGCCGAAAAGCTCGCCGGCTTTCGCGCGGGAGCGGCACTCGACCGAGGGGAATTCGCTGCTGCCGGGCCGGTCCGGCACGAGGGTGGTATTGGAGTGAAATGAGCGACGCGAATCAGCCAGGACAGGACGCGGCCGAACAGGAACAGAAGCGGCCTTTGACCCTCGGCCGCAGCGGCGGCAGGTTGGAGCTGCGCAAACCCGTCGAGACGGCGCAGGTGCGCCAGAGCTTCTCGCACGGCCGGTCGAAGGCGGTCACCGTCGAGGTGCGCAAAAAGCGGACGATCGGCCCGGGCCCGGCCGAGCCCGGGCGAACCGAACCGGTGCCCGCGGTTGCGCACGATCAACAGGTCCATCGCCCGGCGACAGCGGAACCGGTGCGACTGGGCGTCGTCCTCCCGCGTGCGCTGACCGACGAGGAACGGGCCGGGCGCGCTCGCGCAGTGCAAGATGCGCGAAAGGCGGAGGTAGAAGAACAGCGCCTCCGCGCACTCGCCGAAGAAGGCCGGCGCCGCCAGGAGGAGCAGCGGGCCGCCGAAGAGGCCCGCCGCCGCGCCGAGGAGGAGGTGCGCAAAAAGGCCGAGGAGGAGGAAGCGCGCCGCCGCGCCGACGAGGATGCGCGCAAGCGAGCCGAAGAGGAGGCGCAACGGCGCAAAGAAGAAGAATCACGGCGCGAGGTGGCCGAGCGGGCCGGGAAGGCGGCAGCTGCGAAGGTCGCGGCGCTGGCTGCCGCAGGCAAGGTTGCCGTTCCGGTCGAGGAGGAGGAAGAGGAGCGGGCGGCGGCGCCGCGGCGAGGCGCCCGGCCAGAGGCCAAGCGGCCCGCGGCACCGGCACGTCGCGACGAAGCGCGCCGGAGGACCGGGAAGATAACGGTTACCCGCGCACTGACCGGGGATGAAGAGCGTATGCGCAGCCTCGCTTCGGTGCGCCGGGCGAGGGAGCGTGAGCGTTTGCGGCTGCATCACGGCGACCAAGAGCAAGTCAAGATCGTCCGCGAAGTCGTCATCCCCGAGACCATCACGGTTCAGGAATTGGCGAACCGCATGGCTGAACGCGCCGCCGACGTCATCAAGGCGCTGATGCGTATGGGGGTGATGGCGACGATCAATCAGGTCATCGATGCCGACACCGCGGAACTCGTCGTCACCGAATTCGGCCACCGCCTGCGGCGCGTGTCGGAAGCGGATGTCGAGATTGGCCTGCGCGGCGAAGAGGATGCGCCCGAAGCGCTCGGGCCGCGCGCCCCTGTCGTCACGGTCATGGGTCACGTCGACCACGGTAAGACCTCATTACTCGATGCGCTGCGCGAGACCGATGTCGCCGGCGGCGAAGCCGGCGGCATCACGCAGCATATCGGGGCCTACCGGGTGAGCCTGCGGAGCGGCAAGCAGATCACCTTCATCGACACGCCGGGCCATCAGGCGTTTACCGCGATGCGTGCGCGGGGCGCCAATGTCACCGACATCGTGGTCCTCGTTGTCGCCGCCGATGACGGCATCATGGAGCAGACCGTCGAAGCGATCCGCCATGCCAAGGCCGCGCAGGTGCCGATCATCGTCGCCATCAACAAGATCGACCGCCCCGAGGCCAGACCGGATCGGGTTCGCCAGGAGCTGCTGCAACACGAGTTGGTCGTCGAAGATCTCGGCGGCGAGGTGCTCGATGTGGAGGTCTCGGCGCTCAAGAGAACCCATCTCGCCAAGCTTGAGGAAGCAATTCTGCTGCAGGCCGAGCTGCTCGATCTCAAGGCCAACCCGAACCGCCCGGCCGCGGGTGTCGTGCTTGAGGCGAAACTCGAGCGCGGGCGGGGCGCCGTCGCGACCGTCCTCATTCAGCGCGGCACGCTGCGCGTCGGCGACATCTTTGTGGCCGGCAGCGAATGGGGTCGGGTGCGAGCGCTGCTCGATGATCGCGGGAACAGCCTGCGCGAGGCCGGGCCGTCCACCCCCGTCGAGGTGCTGGGTCTGAACGGGACACCGCTTGCGGGCGACGATTTTGTTGTCGCCGATAGCGAGGGACGGGCGCGCGACATCGCGGATTTCCGTCAACGGCGCCGGCGCGAGGCCACGGTGGCGGCAGGCACCCGCGGTACCCTCGAGCAGATGTTCTCGCAGATTGCCGCCGGTGCGGCAAAGGAATTGCCAATCGTCGTCAAATCGGATGTGCAGGGTTCCCTGGAGGCGATCGTCGGCTCTCTCGAAAAGCTGTCGACCAGCGAAGTATCGGTCCGCGCGTTGCACTCGGCAGTCGGCGGGATCAACGAGAGCGACGTGATCCTTGCTAAGGCATCGAAGGCCGTGATCGTCGGCTTTAATGTCCGCGCCAACCCGCAAGCCCGCGAGCTGGCACGACGCGACAATATCGAGATACGGTATTATTCGATCATCTACGATCTCATAGATGATATACGGAACACGCTGTCGGGACTGCTCGCTCCGACATTGCGCGAACGCCTGCTTGGCAACGCCTCGATCCGCGAGGTCTTCAACATAACCAGGGTCGGCAAAGTCGCGGGTTGCATGGTGACCGAAGGCACCATGCGCCGCGGGGCCAAGGTGCGGCTGCTCCGCGACGACGTCGTGATCCACGAAGGCTCGCTCAAGACGTTGAAACGCTTCAAGGACGAGGTTCGCGAGGTCAACCAAGGATACGAATGCGGAATGGCCTTCGAGAACTACCAGGACATCCAGACCGGCGACGTCATCGAGTGCTTCGAAGTAGAAGAAGTGGCGCGCGCGCTGTGACGTCCTGCCACCGCCGAGCCGGGTGAGCATCCGAGCGCGCGGTCATGGTTAGGAAACGACGCCAGCAACAGCGCCTTTTGCACGACACTGAGCCGGAGCGCGGGCCCAACCAGCGCCGGCTTCGAGTCGGCGAAGAACTGCGGCACGCGCTGGCGAAGATCCTTCGAGAAGGCGAAAGTCGCGAGCCGGCGCTCGAGAACGCGAGCATCACCGTCACCGAAGTCATGATGAGCTCTGATCTGCGCAACGCGACCGCGTTTGTCATGCCGCTCACCGGTGCGAATACGACCGAGGTGATCGCCGCGCTCCAACGCTGCGCGGCCTTCCTGAAGGGGCTGCTCGCCCACGAAGTCCCGCTGCGTTACACACCGAACCTCACCTTCGCGCTCGACCGCTCGTTTGATGAGGCTGAGCGGATCCGCCAACTCCTGGCGCGCCCCGAAGTGGCGCGCGACTTACAGCCGCAACCCGTCCAATCCGAGGTTCCGGGCGATGAGGGATGATGGCGGCCCGCACGGCTGGCTCGTCATCGACAAGCCACTCGGGCTCACTTCGCGGCGGGTTGTCGACATCGTACGGCGCTACGCCGATGGCAGAGTCGGTCATGCCGGCACGCTCGACCCCTTGGCCACCGGAGTGCTGCCGGTCGCGATCGGCGAAGCAACTAAGACGACGGCTTATGCAATGGCCGGGCGCAAGCGGTACCGCTTTCGCATCCGCTGGGGTATCGCTCGGGCAACCGACGACCTGGAGGGCGAAGTCACCGGCGAATGCACAGCGCGGCCCAGCCGCGAAGCAATCGAGGCGGCCCTCCCCCGCTTCCTTGGCCCCATTCGGCAACACCCGCCGGCTTACTCGGCAATCAAGATCAATGGATCTCGCGCCTACAAACTTGCCCGAACGAATACGCAGCCGGTCCTGCCGATGCGTACAGTCGAGGTGGCGGAGCTTCGACTTATTTCGATCCCGGACGGCGATCACGCGGACTGCGAAGCGCTCGTTGGCAAGGGTACCTACATCCGTGCCCTCGCGCGCGATCTTGGTGCGACGCTCGGAACCTTCGCTCACGTCGCCCAACTGCGCCGGCTTTCGGTTGGCCGCTTCGCGGAAAGTCAGGCAGTCACACTGGATTTGCTCACCGAGCAGGGTCATATGTCCAACGATTGCCGGTATCTGCTTCCGATCGAGACCGCGCTGGACGACATCCCGGCCCTGATCGTGACGGCTGCGGAGGCTGCGCGGCTGCGCAGCGGCCGGAGGGTTATGCCAGGCAGCGCCCATTTAGGGACTGATCCCGGCCTGGTCCGCGAGGGTGCCGTTGTCGGTGCCTGGTACGGTCAGAGCGTTGTCGCCCTGGCCAGGATCGAAAATGGCCTTCTTCGCCCGGTGCGGGTCTTCAATTGCTGAAGGAAAGCAAGACCGATGTCGATCACTGCCGAGCGCAAGCAGGCGCTCATTTCCGAATACGGCACCAAGCAAGGCGACACCGGGTCACCGGAAGTGCAGGTAGCCATTCTGAGCGAGCGAATTCGCAATCTGACCAGCCACTTGTCGACCCATAAAAAGGACTTCCACTCGCGGCGCGGATTGCTCGTCATGGTGGGCCAGCGGCGGCGGTTGTTGGATTATCTGAAGCGGTCGAGCGTGGGACGTTACGAGACCTTGATTGGACGTCTCGGGCTGCGCCGCTGAGAGCCGGTTGAGGTCAGCCGAATGTCCCTTGCTGCTGCATTGCATGGCGCGCCAATGCGCCGCCGGGGTTTATCGACGTCCCTGGAGCCGTCCAACCCGGCTTTCTTCTCGATGTGTCAGACGCGCGGCGCGAGCTACAAAGCGCGGCGTCGCCCGAGTTTCCGAAAAGGATGAGACCGAATGTTTAATGTTTATCGCAAAGAGCTGGTCTGGGGCGGCCGCCGCCTCGTTCTAGAGACCGGTAAATTAGCCCGCCAGGCCGACGGCGCGGTTCTCGCAACCTATGGGGACACGACGGTTCTCTGCACGGCAGTGGCGATGAAAGCCGCAAAGCCGGGCCAGGACTTTTTTCCACTCACGGTCAACTACCAGGAGAAGACCTTTGCCGCCGGCAAGATCCCTGGCGGATTCTTCAAGCGCGAGGGCCGTCCGTCCGAAAAAGAGACGCTGGTATCTCGGCTGATAGACCGCCCGCTGCGGCCGCTCTTCGTTCCGGGCTTTGTCAACGAAACCCAGGTCGTTTGCACGGTTCTCAGCCATGATTTTGAAAACGAGCCCGACGTCGTCTCGATGATCGGCGCCTCGGCGGCTTTGACGATCTCGGGCATCCCGTTCCTCGGCCCGATCGGCGGCGCCCGGGTAGGTTATATCGACGGCCAATACGTCCTCAATCCGACGCTCGCCGAAATGCCGCGCTCTGACCTTGATCTCGTCGTCGCCGGCACTGGTCAAGGGGTCTTGATGGTCGAATCCGAGGCGAAAGAACTTCCCGAGGATGTGATGCTCGGCGCTGTGACCTGGGGTCACCGCGAGTTTCAGCCTGTCATCCACGCTATCATCGAGCTCGCCGAGACCTGTGCCCGCGAGCCGTGGAGCCTGCCGCTGGCACCGACAGAACTCGGCGAAATTGAGATACGGCTGCGCGAAGCCGTAGACCCATTGATCGAAGCCGCCTACCAGACCCAAGGTAAGCAAGAACGCAGCAACCGCCTCGATGCGGCGAGGGCGAAGGTAGCGGAACTATTCGCCGACGAAAACCAGTACGCGACCGCGCTGAAGCTCTTCAAGGACATTGAAAAGAAGATTGTCCGTGGCGCCATCCTCCGCGACGGGCACCGGATCGACGATCGCGACACGCGCGCCATTCGTCCGATATCGTGCGAGGTCGGGCTCCTGCCTCGAACCCACGGCTCGGCGCTGTTTACGCGCGGCGAGACCCAGGCGCTGGTCGTGGCGACGCTCGGAACGGCGCAGGACGAGCAGGTGATCGATGCGCTCGAAGGCGAATACCGCGAAAATTTCATGCTCCACTATAACTTCCCGCCGTACTCGACGGGCGAAGCGGGGCGGTTGGGCTCGCCGAGCCGGCGCGACGTAGGGCATGGCAAGCTCGCGTGGCGTGCGCTCCGCCCGCTGCTGCCGAGCAAGGACAGCTTTCCTTATACGATCCGTCTTGTATCGGAGATCACCGAGTCGAACGGGTCCTCGTCGATGGCGTCGGTTTGCGGCGCTTCGCTGGCGCTGATGGATGCCGGAGTACCGCTGCCCCGGTCGGTGGCAGGGATCGCGATCGGGTTGATCAAAGAGCCGGAGGGATTCGCGGTGTTATCCGACATCCTCGGCGACGAGGATCATCTCGGCGACATGGACTTCAAGGTCGCTGGCACCAATCTGGGCGTCACCGCGCTGCAGATGGACATCAAGATCACCTCGATCACCGAGGAGATCATGCGGGTCGCACTCGAGCAGGCCCGCGAGGGCCGCACTCACATACTTGCCGAGATGGCCAAGGCCCTGACCGGCGCTCGCGACACCGTCAGTGCAAACGCTCCGCGGATCACGACTTTCAGCATCCCCAAGGAAAAGATCCGCGAAGTCATCGGGACCGGCGGTAAGGTGATCCGGGAGATCACCGAGACGACTGGAGCTAAGATCGACATAGAAGACGACGGCACCATCAAGGTCGCTGCGGTCGACGCCGATGCCGCAAAGGCTGCGATCGATTGGATCCGCGGGATCGTCGCTGAGCCGGAAGCCGGCGTCATCTACAATGGAAAAGTGGTAAAGGTTGTTGACTTTGGAGCATTCGTGAATTTTCTCGGATCGCGCGATGGACTGGTGCATATCAGCGAGCTTGCGCCGCAGCGGGTCGCCAAGGTGGCGGATGTCGTCAAGCTCGGCGATACCGTCAAGGTCAAAGTGCTCGGCTTCGACGATCGCGGCAAAATCAAGCTGAGCATGCGGCAAGTCGATCAGGAGACCGGCGAGGATCTCGGCTCTCGCCGTGCGGAGCGGCAGGAACAGCAAGTGAAGGCGGCAACCTGATAACTGGATTCGGGATCTCTCCGGGGGATGCCGGCTTCGATAAGCTTCTCCCGCGGGTGATCGGACATCGCGGCGCCGCGGCATGCGCGCCCGAGAATACACTCGCGAGCCTGCGCAAGGCCAAAGCCATGGGTTGCCGCTGGGTCGAACTCGACGTTCGCCTCACCGCCGATGACGAGCCGGTTCTCCTTCATGATGATCGGCTCGAACGCACGACCGATGGGCACGGCAAGGCCAGCGCCCTCCCTCTCGCAACCGTCCGTGGCTACGACGCGGGGAGTTGGTTCGGTGCCACCTTTGCGCGGGAGCGAGTTCCAACGCTGGAGGAAGCGATCGTCCTCCTTGCCGAGCTTGGCCTCGGCGCGAACATCGAGCTGAAAGCCAAACGCGGCCGCGAAGCTGCAACCGGGACGGTGGTTGCCAATTGGCTCACTCGAACTGGGCCGTCGCCGGTGCCGAGATTCGTCATCTCGAGCTTTCGACCCTCGGCTCTTGCCGCCGCGGCGGATCGTGCACCCGGAATTCCCCGCGGTATTCTATTTCGAGCAATTCCAAGAAACTGGCGCGTTCTTGTCGAGGGGGTTGGTTGCACGACGGTTCATGCCGCTCACGAGCGACTTCGTCCGGCCGTCGTCTCCGAGGTGCGCCAAGCCGGCTATCCGCTGCTCGCCTACACCGTAAACCATCCTGAGCGAGCCAAAACGCTTTTCGATTGGGGGGTCACGTCGGTGTTTTCTGATGCTCCGCAGCGCTTGCACGATGTCTTGGCGCTCGCCGGCTTGTGTCGGCCCACCGTAGCGAATCCGGCTGCGGGCGGCATCCGGTGACGGGGGCCAGCTTCATGAAAGGGCTCAATCCCGTCGTGATATCCGGGCGTGAGGTTTTGCCGCTCGTCGAGGGCGGCAAGGGCATTTCGGTGTCGAATGGCGAGAGTTCCGGGGCGTGGGGCGCTACCGGTGGAGTCGGCACCTTCTCCGGGGTGAACGCGGACAGCTATACCGAGGACGGGCAACCGATCCCGCAAGTCTATCGAGGACGCACCCGGCTCGAACGCCATGAGGAATTAGTGTCGTACGCGATCGCCGGAGGCATTCAGCAGGCGCGTGTCGCGCATGAGCGCTCCGGTGGCCAGGGCCGGATTCACATGAACGTGCTGTGGGAGATGGCCGCCGCCGAACGGGTCTTGCACGGCGTGCTCGAAGGGGCCAGGGGGATCATCCACGGGGTGACCTGCGGCGCCGGAATGCCCTACAAAATCGCGGAAATCTGCGCGAGCTACGGAGTATACTACTATCCGATCGTGTCTTCGGCCCGCGCGTTCCGGGCATTGTGGAAGCGCGCTTATTACCGGTTCTGCGAGTGGCTCGGAGGTGTCGTATATGAGGATCCGTGGCTCGCCGGCGGCCATAACGGGCTCTCCAACAGCGAAGACCCGGAACGGCCCGAACCGCCCTATCCGCGCGTTCGCGAGTTACGCAGCTTAATGGTCGATTTCGGGCTTGCCATGACCCCCATATTCATGGCCGGCGGGGTCTGGTATCTGCGCGAATGGACCGACTGGATCGACAATCCCGAACTCGGCCCGATTGCTTTTCAATTCGGCACCCGTCCGCTCGTCACGCAGGAGAGCCCGATTTCGGAGGTCTGGAAGCGCAAGCTGCTGACGTTGAACGAGGGAGACGTTTCGCTCAACCGCTTCAGCCCGACCGGCTTTTATTCTTCGGCGGTGCATAATGCTTTTCTCAACGAACTGCAGGAGCGGTCGGCGCGCCAAGTCGCGTACACGATCGAACCGGTCGGGGAGCACATCGCGGCGTTTGGTGTCGGTGCCCGCGGTCACATTGTTTACTTGACCACGCACGACAGAAAATCGGCCGAGGGCTGGATCGCTGCAGGCTATAGCGAAGCCCTGCGCACGCCCGATTCAACGCTGATCTTTGTGACGCCGCATAATGCACAAGAGATCCGCAGCGACCAAATTGCCTGCATGGGTTGCCTCAGTGCCTGCCGGTTCTCCAATTGGGCGCAGAGCGAGACGCACTCGACCGGCAAGAAGACCGATCCGCGCAGCTTTTGTATCCAGAAGACCCTCCAGGCGATCAGGCATTCCGACGATGTCGAGTGCCAGCTGATGTTTGCCGGGCACAATGCCTATCGCTTCGCCTCGGATCCGTTCTATTCGAACGGGTACATCCCCTCTGTGCGAGAGCTGGTCGAGCGCCTGCTGACCGGCGACTAAGCCGCTTCCCGCTCCCCGAACCGACCCTCGCCAAGCGGAGAGTGCCGCCAACCGCTTTTGTAGTTTGGTATTCTTCTAAGCAGTTGACTCGATCCGCGGCCGGGATCTAAATCACTGCATCGCACCGGCTCGGCCGCATATCGCGACCGCCCGTTCCAAGAGCATCGAGGGACGGATGGCGTATTCGAGAACTCTTCAGCCCGCAGAGGCCATTGCGGGTTCCGACGGGGAAAGCAAAACCTCTCCGGTTTTGGCGGTCGTTCGGAGCCCGGGCGCCGTCCGGCGCACACTAGCCGTAGGATCGCAGTAATTCGAGAGTGATCACCAGCACGAGGAGGAGACCAAAGGATGGCATACCAAGACGATATCGCGTTGATGGCGCATCTGATGAGGCGTGCAGGGTTCGGCGCTGGCCGCGACGAACTCGAAGCGCGGGTGGCGAAGGGTTATGAGGCGACGGTCGAGGAGTTGCTGCATCCCGAGGCGCAGCCGGAGGTCGATGCTTACACCTTGCTCCGCTATCAGCCGGCGTCATTGCTCCCGGGCGGCCAGCCCCCGATGGGCAACGTCAACTGGATGTACTACCTGATTAATACCCAGCGGCCGCTCGAAGAGAAGATGGCGCTGTTCTGGCACCATGTGTTCGCGACCGGCAACTCGAAGGTCGACAATTACGACCAGCTGCTGGAACAGATCCAACTGTTCCGCGAGAACGGGATGAGCAACTACCGCGATCTGTTGCTCAAAGTCGCAAAAAACCCGACGATGATCTTCTGGCTCGATAACCAGCAAAATCATGGCACGGCGGTCAACGAGAACTGGGGCCGCGAACTGCTCGAACTGTTCAGCCTCGGCGCCGGCAACTACACCGAGACCGATGTTCGTGAATGCTCACGGGCCTTCACCGGCTGGACTTTCGAAACCAAGATCCCACGTGCGCCTTATGGTCGCTTCCCGTGGAAGTTCGAGTATCGTCCCGAAGATCACGATGACGGCGAGAAGGTGTTCCTCGGGCACAAGGGGCGCTTCAACGGCGAAGACATCATCGACATCGTCGTGCACCAGCCAGCCTGCGGCAAGTTCATCTGCCGGCACCTGTACAACTTCTTCGTCGCCGACGAGCCGCAGGTGCCCGCTTGGCCGATCGAAGCGCCGCAAGACCAGAAGGCTATCGACGCATTGGTAGGGGCCTTCCGGGACGCGAAGTTCGACATGAAGCCCGTGCTGCGCGTGCTGTTCAACTCGGACTTCTTCAAGAACGCTCGCTTCAAGCACATGAAGTCGCCTGCCGAGGTCGTGGTCAGCACGTTGCGGCTCGTCGGCGGCCATGAGCTCCCGAAGCCGGGAATTGGCGAACTGTCGATGCAGCCCACCTACATGGGCCAGGATCTGCTCAACCCGCCCTCCGTCGAAGGCTGGCACACCGGGAAGGAGTGGATCAACAGCGGTTCGCTGATGGCGCGCGTCAATTTCGTCGCGGAGAAAGTCGGCGACACCTCGCTGCCCGGCGTCCAAGCGATCATCAGTAGGTTGAAGGCGCGTGGCTCGTTGAGCCCCGAGCAGCTCGTCGATGGCTGCCTAGACCAGATCGGACCAGTCGAGGTCGGTGCCGATACTAAGCAAGAGTTGCTTTCGCAGGCGAAAGAATGGGGTCAGGTTACTTGGGACAGCGCCTCGAACGCAAAGATCGCGGATCAGCATGCCGCAGAAATGTTGCAGCTGATCGTCGCCACCAGAGAGTATCAATTCGGATAACTTAGGACACACAGATCAGGAGAACGGCGAAATGGCAGCAACACACCAAGCAAAGAAAGACCCCGTCATTGTTGTTCTGCAATTGACGGGTGGTAACGATTACATCAATACGGTGATCCCGTACAACAATCCGCTGTACCGGGACAACCGGAAAGCGGTCGGGATCCCCGACAACCAGATCATGCACCTCGACAAGGACTACGGCATCCCGCACTACATGGCGCCGATCAAGCAGTTTTGGGATGACGGCAAGCTTGCCATCCTGCATGGCGTCGGTTGGAAGGAGTCGCCGCGGTCTCACTTCCGCGCGATGGACATCTGGCATACTTGCGAGCCGATCAAGGTCGGAACTGAGGGCTGGCTCGGGCGCGTCGCGCGCGAATTCGACCCCAAGAAAGAGAACGTCGTCACCACCGTCAGCTTCGGACCAAGTCTGCCGCGATCACTGGCGGTGCCGGGAGTGCCGGTGGCGTGCGTCGCCGGTCCGCTCGAAAAGTACGGCTTCCTGCCGACCATCCAAGGCCAGCAGCGCAAGCAGGTGCTCGAGCGCTTTGCGGCGATGTACAAACCGGCGATCGGCAGGGGCGCGGTCATGGACTACATGGCCGACACCGGCATCGATTCCTTGAAGGGCGAGGACATCCTTAAAGTAGCGCCGCAGAAGTATTCTTCGACGGTGCAGTACCCCAACACACCGATCGCTCGCAAACTCAAAGGTATCGCGCAGACTCATCTGGCCGATTTGGGTAGCCGCATCTTCTACTGCGACCACAGCACATTCGACACCCATGCCGGTCAGAATCCGGGCCATCAGAATTTGTGGACCGCAGTAACCGAGGGTGTCGATGCCTTCATGAAGGATCTGCGCGAGCACAACCACGCCGACAACGTGATCCTGCTGATGTTCTCTGAGTTCGGCCGTCGCGTCCGCGACAATGGCTCGGGAACCGATCATGGCGCCGGCGGCGTCGCCTTCGTCCTCGGCGAGAAGGTCAAGGGCGGTCACTACGGCGAGATGCCGTCGCTTGAGGCATCAAAGCTGGTTCAGGGCGATCTCGACCCGAATATGGACTTCCGCAGCGTCTATTCGACGATCCTCGACAAATGGCTGAAGCTCAATCCGGCGCCGATCGTCAGCGGCACCTTTGAGCAGCCCGCCTTCTTGAATTAGACGCAGGCAGTCGGTTCTTGGCTCCTTCCCGCAGTGGCGACTGCGGGAAGGATGCGCAGAGCAGCGCGTAAGGATATAGGCGGATCAGAGAGGAGGAGCGCTATGCCGCTCACAACGGTTCAGGAAGGACGAGTCTTCGATTGGAGCCATGCCATCGGGCGTAACGCCGCCCGCGGCCCGGGTTTCAATTACATCCAAACAATGTGCCTTGGTAAAAACAGCGTTCTCTACGCCACCAACCGCGGCAACGAGAATAATTTCGGCATGCACGTGAACAAAGTGCAGCTCGGCGGCCCCGGCGAAGAGGAACACGTCGCCGACTTTTGCGAATACGGCGAAGGCGATGGGAAGTGCACGTGGCCGTTTGGCGTCGCGGTCGACAACAACGACCATGTCTACGTTTCGGATGACTGGCAGAACACGATTTCAGTATTCGACAGCAGCGGCAAGTTCCTGCGGAAATGGGGAAAGACGGGGAGTGGCGACGGCGAGCTAATGCGCCCCGCCGGTCTCGCAGTCGAGAAAAACGGCAACATTATCGTCGTCGACAGCGGCAACAACCGTCTGCAGGTCTTCAAACCGGACGGAACGTTCGTCGGGAAATGCGGCCGGGGCGGCAGCGGCGATGGCGAGTTCAACCAGCCCTGGGGGATCACTCTCGACAAGGATGGCAACATCTACGTCGCCGATTGGAAGAACCACCGTGTTCAGAAGCTCTCCCCTGAGGGCAAGTTCCTGATGAAGTTCGGCCAGTATGGGAAAATCGAGGAGCCCGAGGGCGCCTATGCCGTGACCATGCTCGGGCCGTACGTCACGGCTGGCGAAGAAACCGGCGGATATCCGAAGCCGGGCATGCTCAATCATCCGACCGACGTTGCGGTGGATACCGACGGCGATATCTACGTCGCGGATTGGGGCAATCACCGTATCTCCGTCTTCGACTCCGAGGGCAAACCGGTCTGCCACCTGATCGGCGATGCTCAGGTGTTGTCCAAATGGGGCCAGCAGACTGTCGACGCCAACCCCGACATGGCCAAGGCCCGCCGCCGGGTGAGGAGCCTCGAGCCGCAATGGCGTTTCTGTTTCCCGACAGCGGTCGAGTTTGATCCGGCAACCGATCAAATCATCGTTGCCGACGGACAGCGAAATCGGTTGCAGGTGTATAAAAAGGTTCGCGATTACAGCGACTTCCAAGCCAACCTGTAACCCGCCTGCCGGAGACGGGCGCGGGGTGCGAGAGCATCCCGCGCCCGCTGCTTCCGCGCGGCACGGGACGTTTCTCGAGCGCATCATCGCCTTGGTCATTGCGGGGCGCAGATGTCCGCGACGGCAGCGAAAAGCCGCGCGCATATCGGTCGAATGCTTGCAAAACAGATCGACCGCAGGCAACATGGATTGGTTGGTTGGTTCTGCGATGACTCTACCTATATATGTCCCATGAAAATGACGCCGCCCTCATCGACTGTGCTTGAGCACCTGCGTGCGGTAAATCTGCGTCCCACGCGCCAACGTGTTGCCTTGGCACGCCTCCTGCTCGAAAAAGGGGACCGCCATGTCACCGCCGAGCAGTTGCATGGCGAAGCTGTGGCGGCGGGCATCGGGGTATCGCTCGCGACCGTCTATAACACGCTGCATCAGTTCACCGATTGCGGACTGTTGCGTGAAGTTGTCGTCGAGCCCGGCCGCTCGTATTTCGACACCAACACCTCCGATCACCATCACTTCTTTTGCGAAGCAACTGGTCGGTTGCAGGATATTCCGGGCCACGACTTGATCGTCAGCGGGCTTCCGCTTCCCCCGTCGGGGACCGAGATCCATTGCGTTGAGGTCATTGTCCGGGTGCGCCCGGAGAGCCCCTAATAAAAATTAAAATCATTCTAATCTATTGAAGCCATCCGCTACCGATCTATATCCCTAGCCATGGGAGGGCCGTTCATCGCGGCCCCCATCGTGAAAGGATGGAGAGACGGATGGCGTCACTGAAGGGGTCCAGGACCGAAGAGAATTTGAAAGCGGCGTTCGCCGGCGAGAGCATGGCCAACCGCCGTTATCTCTATTTTGCCCAGAAAGCCGACATCGAGGGGTTCAATGACGTCTCGGCGGTGTTCCGATCGACCGCCGAGGGCGAGACGGGCCACGCACATGGCCACCTCGAATATCTCGAGGAGGTCGGCGATCCGGTGACCGGAACGCCGATCGGTGCAACCCCGGACAATCTGCGCGCCGCGATCGCAGGCGAGACCCACGAATACACCGACATGTATCCGGGGATGGCGCGGACGGCCCGCGAAGAAGGGTTCGAGGAGATCGCGGAATGGTTCGAGACTCTCGCAAAAGCCGAGAAGTCTCATGCGGGCCGCTTCGAGAAGGCTCTCAATACGCTCTGAGCAGCAGTTAACGGCCCTTTAAGAAAGCACGAACACGGGGCGCGGGAGCGGGGGCTTCGGCGCCTCCTTTCGTTGGCTGATAAGCCCGCACGAGGCTGAGATGCGCGAAGGTAGTCTGGAGGCCCCAACCCGGCACGTCATTCCGTGGGAAGACCCGGCGTTTTCCGATCGGGCCAAGACCGAAGCCGAGATGCATCGCATCTTCGACATCTGTCACACCTGTCGTCGGTGCTTCAACCTCTGCGATGCGTTCCCGCGGCTGTTCGACCTGATCGACAATTCGGAGAGCGGTGAGCTCGATACCGTCGCGCCCGCCGATTACCGGAAGGTCGCCGATGCCTGCACGCTCTGCGACATGTGCTTCATGACCAAGTGTCCCTACGTCCCGCCGCACGAGTTCAATGTCGATTTTCCGCATGTGATGTTGCGGTACCGGGCGGTGCAGCTGCGCGAGGGGGGCATCCCGCGGCAACAGCGCGAACTCGTCAAGACCGATCGCAACGGACGCTTGGCCGGCGCCGTCTCGCCGCTCGTCAACTGGGCCGGAGACCGCAAAAACCGACTGACCCGTCCGTTGCTCGAGAGTGTCACGGGCATCGACCGAAATGCAGCGCTGCCGAAATATCACGGGCGCACTTTTGTGATGCGGTCCAAGAGCGCAGCGCCTCCGGTAGATCGCACGGCTTCGGCGCACGGCCGCAAGGCGCTCCTCTACGCGACCTGTTTTGTCAATTACAACAACCCCAGCATCGGTGAAGCGACCCGCGCTGTCCTCGCCCGCAACGGCGTCGAAACCGAGGTGCTGTATCCGCGATGCTGCGGCATGCCGCAGCTCGAGCAGGGTGATCTCGCCGCAGTTGCGCGATCGGCGAGCCGGGTGGCTGCGGCGCTCGGCCCCTGGATCGACAAAGGCTACGACATTATCGCGCTGGTCCCGTCTTGCGCGCTGATGCTCAAATTCGAGTGGCCGTTGATCCTGCCGCGCGACCCGCTGGTCGTGAAACTCGCCAAAGCGACCTTCGATGTCAGCGAGTATATCGTCGACATCGCCCGCAGAGAGGGCCTTGCCCCGGGGCTTTCGCCGCTGGATGGCGGCGTCACGGTTCAGCTTGCCTGCCATGCGCGTGCGCAGAATATGGGACAAAAGGCCGCCGAGATGCTGCGGCTCTTACCCCAAGCCGACATCGCGGTGATCGAGCGTTGCTCCGGCCATGGCGGATCATGGGGGGTGCTCAAGGGTAATTTCGAGACCGCCATCAAGGTCGGAAAGCCGGTTGCACGCCAGGCCTTCAAGAATGCGAAACCGTTTCTCTCTTCCGAATGCCCGCTCGCCGGCATGCATATCGCGCAAGAAATGGGGATGCTGGCGAATGACGAGGCGGCTCCGATACCCGACCGCGCCCTCCACCCGGTCGAGCTGGTGGCCCGTGCCTACGGCATCCCGGGCGCATGGTCAGATGCAAAAGCGAGAATGCGATGACGCAGACATCGGTCGCCAATAAACGCTCACTGACGCGCGACGACATCCTGCCGCTCGCCGAATACACCAAGGTTAGAGGTGCGGAGCGCAGACGGGTTACGGAGATCAAACGGCAGCGCCGGCTCGAAGTCGGCCCCTTTGCGGCGTTTTATTTCGAGAATTTCGACACGATGCAGCATCAGGTGCAGGAGATGCTGCACATCGAGAAGGGCGGTGATGCGCAGCTCGAAGACGAGCTCGCGGCATACAATCCGCTCATCCCGCAGGGCAGCGAACTGGTTGCGACGGTCATGTTCGAGATCGACAACCCGGGGCGCCGCCATTCTCTGCTGACGCGACTGGGTGGGATCGAAAACCAAGTCTTTCTCGATGTCGCCGGGGAGCGCATCCGCGGCGAGCCCGATCCGACGCGCGAGAACACCAGCCCCGAGGGCAAGGCCTCGTCGGTCCAGTTTATCAAACTCCCATTCACCGCGGCCCAGATCGCGCGGTTCAAGACCCCTGGCACTCAGGTTATCGCCGGTTTCGACCATCCGAATTACGGGCATATGGCATTGTTGCCGGAACCGGTCCGCGCAACGCTGGCAGAAGATTTCGATTAAGGCGGGTTCGAGCTGCGGCGATGATCGATACTGGTGGCGCGTGCGACGCCCAGGAACGCCTGGTCGCGGAAAGACGCCTGGCGCTCGGTGAGGACCACCCTGAGACCCTCACAGCCATGCTCGATCTCGCCGACCGCCTGTGGGCGCAAGGGCGGCTGATCGCCGCGCGGCAGCTCGAGGAGAAGGTCGTCGAAGGCCGGCGGCGGCAATTGGGCGAGCAGCATGCCGACACGCTGAGGGCGATCGGAAAGCTCGCGGTCACATTGGGTGCGCAGGGCAACCTGGCGGAGGCGCGGCGGCTGCAGGAGGAGGCCGTCAGCGGACGTCGCGCGCTCTTTGGCGACACCGACCTCGAGACACTGCGGGCGATCAACAATCTCGCTGGAACCATCGCGGCGCAGGGAGATTTCGCCGGGGCCCACGAACTCCTCGAATTCGTTATTGCAACCGTCGTCAGGGAATTCGGGGAAGAGCATCCTGACAGCATCCGGGCGATGAGCAACCTTGCCGCCATCCTGTGGCAGGGGGGCGACCGGGCCGAAGCCTACGCGCTACAGCAGCAGGTCGTCGAGCTTGGGCGGCTGGTCTTTGGCGAGGACGACGAGGCCACGCACACAGCCGCGGCAATTTTGGCGGCCATGGAGCAAGAAGCCGGGTGCTAGCGGGGTCTCGCGAATCCGGCGCAATAGATTCAAAACCTCTCATCGCGGTGCGTAGTTTAGACTGGCGGTGGCAACGTTCACAAAAGCCCTCCACTCGATGGGGGAGGGCTCCAAGGGACGGTCTCTATGTGAAGCAGCCCCCTAAATGACCGGACAGGGCGTACCCGTTGGTTAAGAACCAGGAGTATGCCTATCGTTATGACTGAAAGCATCGACCGGGTTGAGGTCATCACGTCGGTGCAGCGGCGACGGCGCTGGTCGGCGCTGTGCGTCGACCGCATGAAGGCACAACGGCCACGCAGATGATCGGGTCAAGGCCGTCAGCCGCGCAAAGCGCGGTGGCGCGCAGCGCCAGTCTGTGTGTCGGACATGTCCGACAGTTTGGGGGTGAAAGTCCCCTGTGCAACCTGATGGAGGTGAAGCACTAGCAAAGCGCAAGGGCAGAACCG
>Ga0310917_10000022_pt1 | contig 55630 bp, 52 predicted proteins | sample GREbulkMGLF178_FD_203531 | JGI IMG/M metagenome (GOLD analysis project Ga0310917, IMG submission 203531) | Lab enrichment of tropical soil microbial communities from Luquillo Experimental Forest, Puerto Rico - GRE.bulkMG.LF178 | ecosystem: Environmental > Terrestrial > Soil > Tropical forest >... | reverse complement strand
CGACAGTGGGCCGGTGCCGAACAAAGTGACGCGGCCGAAGGCGGCATGGTGAGAATGCCGAGGATGCCCATCGGCATGACCCAAGCCGAGACGATCGGCATGGCGGCAAATGGGTTATGGCATCGAGTGGATGAACGCGGTTGGGCTTTGGGTTGCGAGCCTGCCGGGGCGAGCAAGTTCGTCAGCACGCCATAGGGCGCGATGCGGTGAAAGTGGAAAGCTGCGTATGGTGTCGTCGCGAAGCCCGCGAGCAAGGATGCGACCGTCAAACCGATGATCTCGTTGACGCCCCACAGCGTCGCCCGCGCGCCAAGCGAGGTGTCGGCGCCGGAGCGCAGCTTGATCGCGCCGCGCTCATAGCCCGCGATCAGCGCCAGCGTTGCGGCAAATGACATCTGGAAACTTGGACGATCGATTCCGGCGCGAATAGCAGCACCACGAGCGCAGCAATGGTCAGTGTGCGCATGGTGAGCGTCGGCCGATCGCACAGTACGCCCACGAGCACAACGCCGATCATGATAAACGAGCGCTGCGTCGCCACCTGATTGCCCGACAGGACGAGATAGAAGCCGGTCACGACAAGCGCGGCGAACGCGGCCCATTTTTTGATCGGCGCGCGATCGGCGAGGCCGGGGATCAAGGCAAAGAAGGCGCGGACGAGGAAAAATATCAGCCCGGCCACCACCGCCATGTGATAGCCGGAAATTGAAAGCACGTGGCCAATGCCGGAGATAAAAAGTGCGTCGTAAACATTTGGCGCGATCGCGTCGCGCCGGCCGTTGATCAGCATTGCAGCAATGGCGCCGTCGTCGCCGGGGAGCACCGCGCGAATGCGGGCATCGATCGCGTCGCGCAAGCTTTGCACGAAGGCGTCGGCACGCTGCAGCGGTCCCTGGGCAGCGGGCGCCGCAAGCACCTTTACCGCGCCGCGGACAAAGCCGGACGCGCCGATGCCCTGGAAAAACAAATCGCGCGCAAAATCGTAACTGCCGGGCTCGAGCGGCTGCAGCGGCGGCTCAAGCGATGCTTTGACTTCAACGAAAGATCCCGGCGCTGGCGCCATGCCGCGCTTGACCGAAAGCCGCACGCGCCGCGGCTGGTCTTCGAGGCGCGCGCCATCAAGGCGATCGACGCGCAGCACGAAGCGGTCGGTGTGCCGGCTCTCCTCGCGCAATTCGACAAAGCCGGTGACGGTCACGCCGGACGCCGGAAAGTGCAGCACCGGATGGCCGATCAGCGAGGTCTTAAGCGTCGCGACCGTAAATCCCAAGGCGATGCCGAACACCCCAAGCGCCATCACATGCGGCACGATCTGCCGGCGCAGAAGTACCGCGCCGAGCCCGCAGAGTGCGGCGACCGTTATTGCCGCCCACAGCGCCGGCTCGCGTTCGGCCGTGAAATAGAGAACGACGCCGGCGCCATAGGCGACGGCAAACCACGGCAGCAACCGGCCGGCGGTTAGCTCCTGCGCCGCCCATTCGCGGATGCGCGCAGGCGAGCCGAACTGCGCGCGCCACCAGGCGGCGCTCCAGCGCGCTCCTGGACTGCCGCCCGGCCACGGCAGCGGCCGGGGCTCAGGCCAAGGAATCGAACCAGGAGTGGAGCCACGAATCGAGCGCTGGCGCGCCCGGTTTTCCGCCGCCCGGTTCTCCTTGTCGTTTGCTGGCACGATGCGAAAGCCCCCGCGCGGTCAGGAAGGAAGCCGATCTCATCCGAGCTTCACATCCCGCTTGGGCGAGCACAACCGGCAGCTGTGGAGAATGGCTTGAGTAGATCAACCCTTGTGCGCCGCCTTGACCGGTGCCAGCATAGGTTTTAGCCGCCGCTGAGTACCCGCAGAGCTCGAGTGGCGGCGCATGGGGGCGCCGATGAAATGACGCCCTTTCTCGATTGGCTTGGCGTTAATTCTCTGGACGTCGCCGCGACTGCGCAACCCGCACCGCCATGGGGACCATTCGCCCCACCCGCAATAGCGCGCTCGCTTTCACACACGCTAACGATCACGGACGCATCTTTTTGATCGGCGAAGCGGTCGGCTGGAGCGCTTCAGCCCGTCGCCGCGACTTTGGCCCAGGTATCGCGCAGTCCAACCGTGCGATTAAACACGAGCCGGCCGGCCTTCGAATCCGGGTCAGGGCAGAAATAGCCCTGGCGCTCGAACTGCACGACTTCGCCTGTTTTCAGCTCTGCAAGTGCAGGCTCGAAGCGAGTCTCGGCGAGTACTTCCAGCGAATCCGGATTGAGCTGCGCGGCGAAATTGCCGGGGTCCGGGTCAGGCCGATTGAATAACGGATTGTAGAGGCGGACCTCTGCGCCAACACAATCCTGCGCTGAGACCCAGTGCAGCGTGGCCTTGACCTTGCGCCCGTCCGGCGCATTGCCGCCTTTGGTCGCCGGATCGTAGACGCAGCGCAATTCGACCGCTTCCCCCGCGGCGTCCTTCACCACTTCACGGCAGGTGATGAAATAGGCGTAGCGCAGGCGCACCTCCGTGCCGGGCGAGAGCCGGAAGAATTTCTTCGGCGGATTCTCCATGAAGTCGTCGTGCTCGATGTAGAGTTCGCGTCCGAACCGGATGCGGCGGGTGCCGGCGGCCGGATCGTCGGGATGGTTCGCTGCTTCGAGGTCCTCGGCTTTGCCGTCCGGATAATTCTCGATCACGATTTTGAGCGGCCTTAAGACCGCCATGCGCCGCGGCGCGGTTTTGTTGAGATGTTCGCGGATCGCGAAATCGAGCATAGCGGCGTCGACCACGCTATTGGCCTTGGCGACGCCGATCCGCCGCACGAATTCGCGGATCGCGGCCGGCGGCACGCCGCGGCGGCGCAATCCTGCAAGCGTCGGCATGCGCGGATCGTCCCAGCCGCGCACATGCCCGCCGCGCACGAGCTCGGTGAGCACACGCTTCGACAAGATTGTGTAGGTCAGATTGAGCCGGGCAAATTCAATCTGTCGCGGATGCGAAGGGACCGGCAGGTTCTCCAAAAGCCAGTCGTAGAGCGGCCGGTGATCTTCGAATTCCAGCGTGCATAGCGAATGGGTGATGCCTTCGATCGCGTCCGACTGGCCGTGGGCGAAGTCGTAGCTCGGATAAATGCACCATGTCGTGCCGGTGCGCGGATGCGCGGCATGGAGTATCCGATAGAGCACCGGATCGCGCAGATTAATATTACCGGAACCCATGTCGATCTTGGCGCGCAAGACGCGCGCGCCGTTCTGAAATTCGCCGGCGCGCATGCGCCGAAACAGATCGAGATTTTCGTCCACCGAACGCTCGCGAAACGGGCTGTTGGTGCCGGGCTCGGTCAGCGTGCCGCGGGTGGCGCGCATCTGTTCGTGGCTCTGATCGTCGACATAGGCATAGCCGGCGCTGACCAGGTCTTCGGCCCAGTCGTAGAGCTGCGCGAAATAGTCCGACGCATGATAGAGATTCTTGCCCCAATCGAAGCCCAGCCAGCGCACGTCGCGCTCGATCGCGTCGATAAATTCCTGGTCTTCCTTGGTCGGATTGGTGTCGTCATAGCGCAGGTTGCAGTGCCCGCCGAATTCGTCGGCGATGCCAAAATTGAGGCAGATCGATTTGGCGTGGCCGATGTGAAGGTAGCCGTTCGGCTCCGGCGGAAACCGCGTCACCGCGGTCTTGTGCCGGCCGGAAGCGAGATCGGCGCGCACGATGTCGCGGATGAAGTCCTGACCCGCTTCGCGCGTGAGGTTTTCAGCAACCGACATTTCACCAGCCATCTGTAACGTTGTGTCAGCCTTCGGATTGGACAAGCCGGCCGATCTGGTCAAGCCCACACCGGCAATTTGTTCGCGGTAATCCTTTTCACAGCTATATGTGGTACATGGGCGTCGTTTCCCAAATTGGCGTTCGTTCTCAAATCGGCCCGCGTTCCCCAATCCGGCAGACATGACCGTCGTTACCCGCTTTGCCCCCTCGCCTACCGGCTTCCTGCATATCGGCGGCGCGCGCACTGCCTTGTTCAATTGGCTTTACGCACGCGGCCGTGGCGGAAAGATGCTGCTGCGAATCGAGGACACCGATCGCGAACGCTCCACACAGGCCGCCATCGACGCCATCCTAGACGGCCTGAAATGGCTCGGCATCGGCTGGGATGGCGAGGCGGTCTACCAGTTTGCCCGTTCGCAGCGGCACCGCGAGGTAGCTGAACGGCTCCTGGCTGCTGGGCGCGCCTATCGGTGTTACGCCAGCCCCGAGGAGCTGACACAGATGCGCGAGGCGGCACGCCGCGAAGGCCGCGCCAAGCTCTATGACGGCCGCTGGCGCGATCGCGACCCGAGCGAGGCGCCGCCGGGCGTGAAGCCGGCGATTCGACTCAAGGCGCCGCTCTCAGGCGAAACAGTGATCGAAGACCAGGTGCAAGGCCGCGTCGTCTGGCAAAACGAGAATCTCGACGATCTCGTGCTGCTGCGTTCCGATGGTACGCCAACCTATATGCTCGCGGTCGTGGTCGACGACCATGATATGGACGTCACCCACGTGATCCGCGGCGACGATCATCTGACCAATGCGGCGCGGCAGAAGCAGATCTATGACGCGCTGGGCTGGCCGGTACCGGTCATGGCGCACATTCCGCTGATCCACGGACCGGATGGCTCCAAATTGTCGAAGCGCCATGGCGCACTCGGCATCGATGCCTACCGGGCAATGGGCTATCTACCCGCCGCATTGCGCAATTACCTGGTGCGGCTCGGCTGGAGCCATGGCGATCAGGAAATCTTCTCGACCGAAGAAATGGTCGCGGCTTTCGACCTGCCGCAGATCGGGCGTTCGCCGGCGCGATTTGATTTCGCCAAGCTCGGAAACCTGGACGGCCACTACATCCGCCAAATGAGCGATGCCGACTTGCTGGAAGCGATCGAACGCCTCTTGCCGCATCTCGCCGATGGCGCCGAAATCGCCGCCAAGATGACGCCGGCGCTACGCCGGCAATGGCTCGCCGCCATGTCGAGCCTGAAGGAACGCGCCAAGACGCTCGTCGAAATCATCAACGGCGCGCGCTTTCTGTTCGCCGATCGGCCGATCCCGCTCGATGAAAAAGCCGAGGGCATTCTCAACCAAGATGCGCGCACGCTCCTGCGTGGCGTTGCTGATGAACTGGCCACAGTCGAGCCTTGGACGACCGAAACCACCGAGCGCGCGGTTCGCGGCTTTGCCGAACGCCAGGGCGCCAAGCTTGGCGCGGTGGCGCAGCCGTTGCGGGCGGCGCTGACCGGACGGACGACCTCGCCGGGAATTTTTGAGGTGCTGACGGTGCTAGGCAAAAGCGAAAGCCTGGGCCGCCTTGCCGACCGGATCGCGCCTTCGGCGCCTTAGAGCATGATTCCGAAAACTGATCGCCGCCCGACATTTGGCCGCTGTTTTTAGTCCCGCCGGGCCCTTTCGCCGGGCCAATCGGCTATTATCTTGCAGTGCACAGGGGCTTAGGCTAGGCCAAACCAGCGGGAATTTATGCCACCCTCCCGCGTTCCTTGCGTATGGCGGTGTGACAGTCCCGTTATTCGTACTTCGAGGTTAAAACCATGGACGCGAAGACCGGCGCCAATATAAAGACCGGCGCGATCACGCTCGGCAACAAGAACTACTCGTTTCCCGTTTACGACGGCACCATCGGCCCGGAAGTGCTGGACGTCAGCAAGCTTTACGCCGAAGCCGGCATTTTCACCTACGATCCCGGTTTCACCTCGACCGCGAGTTGCGAATCCAAGATCACCTATATCGATGGCGATCAGGGCATCCTGCTCTATCGCGGTTATCCGATTGCCGACCTCGCCGAACACGGCGACTTCCTCGAAACCTGTTATCTGCTTCTCTATGGCGAGCTGCCGACCGCGACGCAGAAAGCCGACTTCGTCGATCGCGTGACCCATCACACGATGGTGCACGAGCAGATGAGCCGGTTCTTCCAAGGTTTCCGGCGCGATGCCCATCCGATGGCAGTGATGGTCGGCTGCGTCGGCGCGCTCTCGGCGTTTTATCACGACTCTACCGACATCACCGATCCGACCCAGCGCATGATCGCGTCGATCCGCATGATCGCCAAGATGCCGACGCTCGCGGCCATGGCTTACAAATATTCGATCGGCCAGCCGTTCATGTATCCAAACAACAAGCTCGACTATGCGTCGAACTTCCTGCGAATGTGTTTCGCGGTGCCGTGCGAGGAATACAAGGCCAATCCGGTGCTGTCGCGCGCGATGGACCGCATCTTCACGCTCCACGCCGATCACGAGCAGAATGCCTCGACCTCCACCGTCCGGCTCGCCGGATCGACCGGCGCCAATCCATTCGCCTGCATTGCCGCGGGCATCGCCTGCCTGTGGGGGCCCGCGCATGGCGGCGCCAACGAGGCGGCGCTAAAAATGCTTGGCGAGATCGGCGCGGTCGACCGCATTCCGGAATACATCAAGCGCGCCAAGGACCCGAAGGATTCATTCCGCCTGATGGGATTCGGCCACCGCGTCTACAAGAATTACGATCCGCGCGCCAAGATCATGCAGAAGACCTGCTACGAGGTGCTCAACGAGCTTGGCATCAAGGACCCGCTCCTCGAAGTCGCGATGGAGCTCGAAAAGATCGCGCTGCATGACGATTATTTCATCGAGAAAAAGCTTTACCCGAATGTCGACTTCTATTCGGGCATCACGCTGCGCGCCATGGGCTTCCCCACCGCGATGTTCACCGTGCTATTCGCGCTGGCGCGCACCGTCGGCTGGATCGCGCAGTGGAAGGAAATGATCGAAGATCCGCACCAGAAGCTCGGCCGGCCGCGGCAGCTGTATACCGGCGCACCGCCGCGCGAATATCTGCCGATGTCGAAGCGCAAATAGAGCCCGCAGCGTCTCAAAACGTTATTTCGACCAAACCGCAACCGTGGTTGCGATCGTCGTAGCAATCTTTTGAACCGACCATTTGTTTTCACCGCTCGGAATCACGGTGAAGCAATTAGGGGCCGAGTGTCCCCAAGCGGTGCAGAAACCCTTGGCATTGAGCTTCCACGTTCCTGTGCTCTGCGGACCGGGTTGCTCGAGAGGTTCGCGGGTCGTCTTGCCGTCCGGCGTAAAGACCATTTTGAATTTGGCGCCAGATGGACTTACAGCGGTGAAAGGCTGCCCGGTAAAGAAAGTTGTCCGAATGTCAGCGGGCACCATGGGCTCCGCAGCAAGAGCGGCAGAACATCCGAGTACTTCCGCGAAAATGAGCAGAATGAGGTTGAACACTTGGTGTCCTTGCGGTCGTGCCCCCCGACCACTCGCCTAAGCCCAGGATACATTCAATTCCTATTCCGTGACGGTCGTCAATCGCGCGCTAAAGCGTGATCCCGAAAATCGGACGCCGGTTTTCGGAAAAGATCATGCTCAAACAACAAGCTAAAGCGAATCATTTCGCTTTGGCATTTGCTGGTCGCCACGGCTTGTTCGTTTGCTGCCGTCATAGGCCCAGGTCAGATAAGCGCCACCCCAAGTGAAGCCGCCGCCGAAGGCGGCAAGGATCAGCCGGTCACCAGCCTTGAGTCGGCTTTCATAGGTCTGTCGCAAAGATCAGTGGCGCGCGTCGAAACCTAGATTTCGTTTCTGTAATCATCTGATTTTACGGGCAGATTCTATTTGAATTTTTTCAGGCTACTACTTCTACGTGCAAAAATAATCTACAACTGCGGTGGGCACGGTTGTCACGGGTATAAAGTCGACGCCCTAAACGCGTTGAACGTTGGTTTGATGGATGAGATGCGGAACGAAAAAATCAGCGCTATTTCGCCGCCGAGATTGCGAATTGTTGGCGCGGATGAATGATAAGAGAAAGCACATGATGGTGCCTACCACCGATCGCAAGGATTGGTACGTGGTCGGAAGCCTTCTGATCGCAACTCTAAAACGAGGCCAATCTCGGTAGTACTGCCAAGTGTTGATAATACGCTCGATCTTTGCGTCGTTGGTTATTCGTTATCGTCTTTTGATGTTCGTCGAAGCATGTCTTTCATGGCTTTTATCTCGACCAGCTCCTTGGTCAACCGCGCGATCCTTGCGTCCAGGCGCTCCTGTTGGTCAAGGTCATCGTCAAGGAATTCCCGCATATGAATAGTCGTGATGAATGAGTGCATCTTAACGATATCGGCACGCAGTGCCTCTGTGACAGGATCAAGCCTATCCGGATCGAGCGCGGCAAAGCCCGGCGTGCCTGGCAGCAAACCTGATTTGATTTCTTCAACAACAGCGGCGGCCCAGTCGGCGGTGGAGTCAAAATTCTGCCGCGGAAATTTTTGGTTCAGATAGCGGATTGCATCGGCGCGGAGGTATTTGCCCGCGTATTCTGTAAAGGCAGTTTCTGGTTCACGGTACATGAGGCAGCCGAAAGTAATCAGGCCGCGCGCTTCATCGAAAGCGGGATGGTCGGGCCTCATACTGTTTGAAATCCCCTTCGCTTCCGCAAATCGGCGCGAGCGACCCTTGCGCCACTCGGCGTCTGCAATACCGAAGACCTTACTCTGCTCGCTTGGACCAGAGGGAGTCCATTCGTCTATCAAAGCGGAATGCAATGCTTCAAATTCGCGCGGATCTTCACCGGGTAGGATGAGAGGCTCGGCGAAGACGCCGCTCTTTTCCGCATTCGCGCGTTTACGCCTGCGGTGAGGGGCGGCCGAATTATTTAGCCGATCAGTGGGCTTGAGAGCCGGTGGGAGATAACCATTGTGTTTGGGCATGGAGGCGCCCTCCTCAAAAAGAGATTGAACAAGGATCGCCTCCAGGAAGCGACTCACTCGAGGTGATTCGCTTCCGCAAACACAAGCTGGCACATTTAGACTGTCTGCACAAAGAGACCAAAAAAGTTTTTCACCGATGCTGTTGTAAGTAATTACGGCCTGTCGGCTCTGTACTATATGTCCGCCCACCCTGTTTGGCCTGCTTATACAATGCGGCCGGTAATACAGTATGAGCCCGCTTATACAATGTGCGGCCGCTTATACAGTGCGGCCGCTTATACAGTGCGAGCCCGCCTGTACAGTGTGCGGCCGCTTATACAGTGTGAGTCCGCCTGTACAATGTGCGCCCGCTTCTACAGTGCGACGTGCTTATACAGTGTGCGGCCGCTTATACAGTGTGAGCCCGCCTGTACAATGTGCGCCCGCTTATACAATGCGAGCCGGCCTGTTCGGTGTGGGGCCATACGTGGAGTGTGGGGCACCTTATAGTGGAGTCAGTGGTTGCCGCGCGGCTGCCTATACAGTGTGCTTTATCACAATCAGTCGGGGGACTGCCTTAGACCGGTATGGCCGCTAATGCCGTCTGCTGCTTATACGGCGGTGACCGCTTATATGCTTGTATAATGTGGCCGCCGGTAGTGTGTCGGCTTGTATGGGCTCGATCCTGTACAGGCCCCACGCCCGCGTATGCGGGCAATGCTCTATATGGCCCACTGTGTATACGGGGTCCGCTATGCGGCCTGCTGCATACGCCCGCGGTGCTCGGATCAAAAATTGGGTTCGTTTTGTAATTCGCAGTCAGAATGTGACCCGAACCCTAACCCTTCTTTTGCTGCCGCTTTCGTAGCCGCACCCCGGGGCCGCCGCCGTTCTCGTCGATGAACTCCGCTCCTGCACGCTTAAGTGCGCTAATGATAGCTGCAAGTGTCGCCGCGTCACCCGCGTAGCGGCCGGTTTCAATATTAGTTACCGTGTTTCGGTGGATTTGGGCGGCTTCGGCAAGGTCCCGCACGCTCCAATTTAACGCAGCCCGAGCCATCCTCACTTGTGCGCTTGTCACAGGCATAGGCTTGTGCTATTGTCACATGTGCTTGAGCCACAATTTTAGGGTTACCACAGGAACACTGAGGTTGCCATGCCAGAAAATCTCGCAAAGGTTGGAATCAACAGAACAAAACGCCGTTACTTCATCGGCGGCTCGGACGCTCGGATCATCATGGGCGACGACGAAGCGGCCCTCCTCCGCCTTTGGAAGGAGAAACGAGGCGAGATCGAGCCCGAGGATTTGTCAGGCAATCTCGTCGTTCAGCTCGGCCTTGCGACCGAAGATCTGAACCGGCGCTGGTATGAGAGCAATACCGGTCAGGTGCTAACCGATATTCAGCGGCAGATGCGCCATCCAGCGCTGCGATGGATGGCGGCCACGCTCGACGGCCGGGTCGAAGCTACCGGCGCGGTCTTCGAGTCCAAATTCATGCTGCCCTGGTCATTCTCGGAAGAAGCGGCAGCCGAGAAATACATGCCACAGCTGCAGCACAATATGTGGGTGGTCGCGGCCAGGAGCGCTGTCCTCTCGGTGATCACCGGCGGCGGTAAATGGGTTGAGATCACCACCCATGCCGACCCGCTCTACCAGCACCTGATTGTTACAGCCGAGCGGAAGTTCTGGCGGTGCGTTGAGAGCGGCGAGCCCCCTCGCCTCTTTGGCGTTGAGCCACCAAAGCCCCGGATCGAAGCGGTGCGGATTGTGGACATGAGCGCCTCGAATTCGTGGGCGGAATTTGCCGACCTATTCCGCAGTACCCGGCAAGCCTTTCTAGATCACGAGCAGTCGAAGGCTGAGCTGAAGGCGTTGATACCGGAGGATGCAAAGGAAGCCATCGGCCATGGCATCCGGGCCAAGCGCTCAAAATCAGGTGCTTTCAGTTTTGATCTGCTCGAGGTGGAGGACGGCCGTGCAGCGCTCCAGTGAGTCGATCGGCAGCATCGCTGCGGCACTAGCCAAAGCTCAGGCCCAGCTCGTCAATCCCGAAAAGTCACTGGTTGGCACAATCAGATCCGATCAAGCCGGCGCGACAGAACGATCCTTCCGCTATGCACCCTTGTCGAGCGGGCTCGATATCGTGCGTAAGACCTTAAGCCAGCACGAGATCGCGACCATACAGACCACCTCGATTGATGAGACCGCTGGGCTTGTCCGGCTAAATACGTTCTTGGCGCACGCATCCGGAGAATGGATCGCCTCGGATTGGCCGGTCTGTGCGATCAGCGATACTGCAGCCCCCCATCGAATGGGGGCGGCGCTGACCTATGCCCGGCGTTATGCCCTGTTCGCGCTGGTCGGAATCGCCGGCGAGGATGATCTAGATGCGCCGGACCTGCTAGCGCCAGCGGCTCCAGAAACCAAAGCCGATAGTCTATTCGGCAATAAAAAAGACCGCCTCAATGGCGGCCAAGGGCAATCAGTTCAACAGGGTTCAGGTGGTCACCGCGCCAAGGCGAGCTCAACTCCCTTGACGCCAAAGCTTGACGCTGGGGCATCCGCCGCTTTGCGCGAGCGGCTCATCACCGAACTGGAGGACATTAGTTCATCTGAGAATGCCGCCAGATGGGCGCGTCGAGTTATGGGCACCAAAAACACTTTAACTGGAGCCGATGCTGAGCGCGTGGAGCAGGCTTTCCAGATGCGGCTGACAAGTGTTACGACCGATATTGCTACGGCGCCCTCGACACAATCCGAACGGCTCGTCCGTCGTCGAGGTCGAGGCAAAAAGCGGCGCTCAGGCTCCGTCGTCGACAAAAGCGTACTGGCGTTGCCATCGCCTCGTCGGATTCGTGATCGCGACCATGTCAAATTGGTGGCTAAGCAACCGTGCCTGATCTGCGGTCGCCGCCCCGCCGATGCCCACCATTTAAGATTTGCGCAATCACCGGCACTCGGCCGCAAGGTTAGCGATGAGTTCACGGTTCCGCTTTGTCGAGGGCACCATCGTGAAGTCCACCGCTGTGGTGATGAAGCCGCGTGGTGGAAGAAGACCGGCATCGATCCGAGCGCAGCGGCTCGCGTCCTTTGGCTTAAAACCCATCCGCTGCCAGGTGCAATTGGTCAAGCCGGGTCAAAACTACGAAACGAAGCCAATTTGGAAGCTGGCTCACTATGACCTCATACCGGCAAATCGAGGCTAACCGCCGCAATGCGCTCAAGAGCACTGGGCCGAAAACGGAGGCTGGAAAGCAAGCGTCACGCGGCAACGCCATCCGCCATGGCCTTACAGCCGAGACAGTCTTAAGCGCACTTGAGGATGCCGAAGATTACAAAGCGTTCGAGGCAGCCATCACCGCCGATTATGATGCGCAATCGGCTGTCGAGCGCGAGCTCGTACTGCGATTGGCAAGCATTCTGTGGCGGCTGCGCCGCGCCACGACTATGGAAACCGGACTGTTCGAGATTCAAGCTCAGCACCTGCATGACTATCGGCAAAACCGCCAACTGCGTTCGAATTCCCGTGAGGTCATTCACACAATGTTGCGTCGGGCCGAATCCGCCGACGGCGATGCAGCTTCACTCAGCGCTCTTAGCAACATAGCAACGCTTTCGGACTCTGGGATAAAAGCCGACGCTACCGCTGTCGAGTTCGCCCGCTGCTTTCTGCGTCTCGCCAACCTTCCCAACTTCGCTCTTGATCGGCTCAGCCGTTATGAAGCGACACTTTGGCGCCAGGCCAGCCGAATCCTTCACGCGCTCGAAATACTGGATCGCCGCAAGCCGCAGGAGAGAATGCGCTGCGTTTGGCCAGGAAGCGAAACTCACGTCGATTGCGAATGATCCGCCTGCGACTAACTCCCTTCCAGTGCGGCTCTCACGGTCCACAATATCCGCTTTCGCTATTCGCCCTTCTTTCCATCATAAGCCCACGTCAGATAGACGCCGCCCCAGGTAAAGCCACCGCCGAAAGCGGCAAGGATCAGCCGATCGCCTGCTTTGAGCCTGCTTTCATAGTCCCATAAGCATAGCGGAATCGTCGCCGCGGTCGTGTTCCCGTATTTGTGGATCGTCACCATCACCCGCTCGGGGCGGAGTTTCATGCGCTCAGCGGTCGCTTCGATGATGCGCCGATTGGCCTGATGCGGCACCAACCAATCGACGTCTTCGCTGATGAGCCGGTTGCGCTTCATCAGTTCGGTCGCCACCTCGGCCATGCGGGCGACGGCGAATTTGTAGACGGCCGCGCCCTCCTGATGCACGTAGTGCAGCCGTTTGGCCACCGTCTCGGCGGTTGGCGGCATGCGGCTGCCGCCGGCCTTCTGATGCAAATGCGGCATACCTGTGCCGTCCGAGCAAATCAGCGTGTCAATGATCCCAAACTTTTTGTTTGGTTCGACGAGCACCGCGCCAGCGGCATCGCCGAACAGCACGCAGGTTGCCCGGTCGGTGTAATCGATAATCGCCGACATCTTGTCGGCTCCGACGACGACAATTTTCCGCGCCTTTCCGGTTTCGATGAACTGGGCGGCGACGGTGAGCGCATAGACGAAGCCGGAGCACGCGGCTTGCACGTCGAAGCTGCCAATCGATCGGATGCCGCACATCTCGCAAATCAGATTGGCGGTCGACGGAAACACAAAATCCGGCGTGGTGGTCGCACAAATGAGAAGATCCACCTCGTGCGTCGTAGTTTTTGTCTTCGCCAACAGCCCTTCCACCGCCTGCGCGCCCATATGCGAGGTGCCGAGACCCTTACCTTTGAGGATGCGTCGTTCTTTGATCCCGGTTCGCTCGACGATCCATTCGTCGCTGGTGTCGACCATCTGGGCCAATTCGGCATTGGTCAGCACGTCCGGCGGCAGATAGCCATGCACGCCGGTGATTGCGGCCTTCACTTTCCGTACCGTTGTTTTTAGCTTTTTCACGCTGGATGCTTCGATGGGCTGTCGGAGGACCGCGAATGAGCAGAAATGGCCGCCACAATCGTTGGCAGCGGCGGCGCATGCTGGGTTAACCCGAGGATCGGGCCTCGATCAAGGTGGAAACCCGGCCGCGCCGCGCAGTCTCAAGCACAAGGCCCGCGGCTTTGGCGCTTGGCGAGGTTCCGCCAATCTTCATGATCTGGTCGAGCCGCTGAAACTGTTCGATCTGGCGCCGGCGTTGCTCGGTATGGCCGATAACCGCGCCCAGCGCATTGGCGAGCTTTTCCGGCGTGCAATCCTCCTGCAAAAGCTCCGGAACGACGTTTTCGCCGATGACCAGATTGGTAAGGATGACGCTCGGAAGCCGCGCCCGCAGCCGAATCGCCCGCGCAACTACGGCTTCGATGAAGTGCAGCCGATAGGCCGCAACCATCGGCACTCCTGAGAGCGCAAGCTCAAGCGTTACCGTGCCTGATGCGGCGAGCGCGGCCCGCGCGCGGCGGAACGCGGCCCACTTTTTTGACTGATCGATGACGATTTTCGGCTGCACCGCCCAGCCGGCGACGCTGTCGCGTACCTGGCGTTCAATGTGAGGCACGGTCGGCAATACGAGCTCGATCGGTCCGATCTGGGCCGAGAGGCGCTCGATTGCCACGCCGAACACGCTCGAGTGACGGCTCACCTCACCGGAGCGGCTGCCGGGCAAAATCAAAATGAGCGGTGGCTCGGCAATTCGCTGCGCCGCTTCGTCGGGGCCCGGCCGCAAATCCGTAATGCGCTCCACCAGCGGATGTCCGACATAGGTGCAGGGCGGACCGCCGAGCCGGCGATGCGCATCGGGCTCGAATGGCAGGATCGCCAGCACCTGATCGATGTAGCCACGCATGGTGCGCGCGCGTCCCGGCCGCCACGCCCAGACCGAAGGGGAAACGTAATCGAGAATCGGGATGTCCGGCGCCAGCCGGCGAACGCGGCGCGCGACTCTGTGGGTGAAGTCCGGACTGTCGATAATGACGAGCGCATGCGGGCGCGCTTTGACGATCGCGTCGGCGGTCTCGCGGATGCGGCGCAGAATCACCGGCAGCCGCCGCGGTATAGCGGTGAGCCCGATGATCGCAAGTTCATCGATCGGAAATGGGCTGGCGATCCCCGCCGCCCTCATCGCGCTGCCGCCAACGCCCGATAATTGCACGGCGCTGTCGGCTTTCACCAGCGCGTGCGCCAATGCGGCGCCCAGAGCGTCGCCGGATTCCTCCGCGGCCACGATTGCAATCGCGAGTGGTTGCGACAAGCGCTGCGGCGCGGCCGTCATTCCGCAGCGGCCTCGCGCACCCCGACCACAAAAATCTTAGCGCGGTCGGCCGCTGCGATGGTTTCCTGCGCCTCGGCAATCATCGTGCTGCCGGCACTGACCGCAAGCCCGGCAAGGCCCGCACTGGCGACCAATTCAATTGTGCGCGGACCGATCGATGGCAGATCGAAGCGGCGATCTTGCGTGGGCTTCGGCGCCTTCACCAGCACACCGACGCTGATAGGCGCGCTAACGCGGCCGAGCCGGCGCAATTCGGCAATCCGCGCCAACATGTGATCGGTGCCCTCGGCGGCCTCCAGGGCGATGACACGGCCATCCGCCACCACCGCGGCCTGACCGATATCGAAGGGCCCGAGCGTGGCAATGAGCTTGAGCGCGCGGTCGATATCGCCATAGTCGCGCGGCGACGGCCGCCGCCTGCTGAGCACGCCCTCGGGCACGAACAATTCGGGCGCGACGTCTTTGACGCCGACGACGCGCAGGCCGCCGCTTTCAGCCACACCCGCGACGCCCGACAATAGCTTGTCGTCGCCGCCGCGAAAGAAGCGAATGACCCGCGGCATCAGCCGGATCGTGTGCCAATCAAGCCGGAGCGCGGTGAGCGGCGGCCGCAGCACCGTGCCGATGAACAGCACTTCCCGGCAATTCTCAGCCTTGGCGAGGCGGAAGAAACGCCCGGCCTGACCGAGCGCAATCCAGTGGTGTACGTGGCGGCCGATCACGGCCGGATCGGCCCAGCCTTTGATGCCGAACATGACCGGCCGGCGTCCGCGCGCGGCCACGGCATCGGCGACCGCACCGGGAAAACTGCCGCCGCCGCAAATAATGGCCAGCGGACTGGCGGCGTGTGCTTCAGCCATGATCTGTTTCGCCCTGGTTCATCAGCCCGCCTCGTCGGAATCGCCGGCCGGCGCATCGGCGTCGCGCCGCGTGCGCGGCCGCATCAGCGGACGTTTGCCGCCAGCGCGGATGAAGGCGACGATCTTGCCGACCCAAGGGTCATCGGCAAATTCGCGTGCCAACGCCTCGATCCGGTCGGTAAGCCGCCCTTCGACAAAAAACAAAGCCCGATAGGCGCGGCGCAGGCGATGCATATCGGCACGAGTCGCGCCGCGCCGGCGCAATCCCACCACATTCAAGCCGACCAGCGCGCCGGTTTGCCCAAGCGCGAATCCGAACGGAATGATGTCGTCGCGTGCCGCCGACATTCCCGCCATCATCACGCCTTCGCCGATGCGCACGAATTGGTGGATAGCGACGTGACCGCCGAGGAAGGCGAAATCACCAACGCTGACATGACCGCCGAGCACGACATTATTGGCGAAGGTGACGTCGTCGCCCACGCTGCAATCATGTCCGACATGGCTGCCGACCATGAACGAGCAGCGATCACCCACGCGCGTGACGCCGCCGCCGCCTTCCGTTGCGGTATTCATGGTGACGCCCTCGCGCAATTCGCATCGCGCGCCGATCACGAGCTGCGTTGCGCCGCCACGATAATGGATCGATTGCGGCGGCGTCCCGAGCGAAGAGAACGGATAGACGATCGTGTCCTCACCGATCGTCGTGACGCCGGTGACGTTGACGTGACCGACAAGGCGAACGCCGCGCTTAAGCTCGACCTGCGGGCCGACCAGACAATAAGGTCCGATCTCGACGGATTCGCCAATGCGCGCGCCGTCGGTCACGCGCGCGGTCGGGTCGATCGCCATCTAAGCCTCGGTGATGACGGCGCCGACTTCAGCTTCGGCAATCAGCGCATCGCCGACTTTGGCTTCGGCGCGATACCACCACATGTTGCGGCGACGCGCGATCTTGTCGACGTGATAGGCGATGGTGTCCCCCGGCACGGCCGGCTTGCGGAATTTGGCCTTGTCGATCGTGAGAAAGTAGAACACCGCGTTTTTCCGCGTCGCCTCATCCATCTGGCGCAGGCACAGCACGCCCGCGGTCTGCGCCATGCCCTCGATCAGAAGCACGCCGGGCATGACCGGATTATCGGGAAAGTGACCAAGAAACTGCGGCTCGTTGAAAGTGACGTTTTTGATGCCGATGCCGTGATCCTCGCCGCGGATGTCGATGATCCGATCGATCATCACAAAGGGATAGCGGTGCGGCAGCAGCCGCAAGATTTCGCGGATATCTGAAATCTCGAGGGTCTCGCCGCTCATTCTTCGCTGCCCTCACCACCATCGTCCTTGCGTTGCGCCTTGGAGCGTCGGACCAGGCGCCGGACGATGGCCTGGCCGCGCTTCCAATCGATCGCAGGCTCCGCCGGAAAGCCGCCCCAACGGGCGCCTGCGGGAACGTTGGACATGACCCCGGCCTTCGCCCCGAGGATTGCACCGTCGCCGATCGTCAGATGATCGGCAATGCCAACCTGCCCGGCCAAAACGGCGAAATCGCCGACTGTCACACTGCCGGATATGCCGACTTGCGAGACAATCAGGCAATGCCTGCCAATGGAAACGTTGTGTCCGATTTGGACGAGATTGTCGATCTTGGTTCCCTCGCCGATGACCGTGTCACGAGTGGCGCCCCGGTCGATCGTGCTATTGGCGCCGATCTCGACGTCGTCCTGGATGATCACGCGGCGCGTTTGCGGAATTTTCTGATGGCCCTGCCGTGACGGCAAAAAGCCGAAACCGTCCTGACCGATGCGCACGCCCGGATGGATGATCACGCGATCGCCGATCAAGGCGTGGAGGATCGAGCCATGCGCGCCGATTGCGCATTGCCGCCCGATGCGCACGTCGGGACCGATCACCACGCCGGGCCCAATGAGCGTGCCGGCACCGATCTCGGCGCGCGGTCCGATCACCGCGAACGGATCGACCGTCACGCCTGCTTCGAGCCGCGCGGTACGATCAATCTGCGCGCTCGCAGCATGTCCGGTTGTGGCGAATAGCGATGACGGGCGCAGCACATTGGCGAATAATTTGCGAGTGACGGAAACGAAGGCGGGGTACGGCTGCGCCGTCTCCAACACCACAAGGTTACGCGGCGCCTGCTCCACAAAGCGTGGCGCGATCAAGCAGGCGCCGGCGCGGGTGGTCGACAGCTCGCCAGCATATTTCGAATTTTCCAGAAAGCTGATGTCGGATGCGCCGGCGGTATCGAGCGGCGCGATGTTGCGGATTAGGCGGTCGGCCGGATCACCCGCGCGGAGCTTGGCGCCGGTCAAGGCGGCGATCGCGCCGGTCGTGAGTTCGCACTCCGCTATAACAAAATCCCGCATGTCGCCGGCGTCATCTTAGGCCGCGATCAGAATTTCGTGCCGCCGCCGAAGGCAAAGAATTGGGTGCGGTCGTAGCCTTGCTTTAGGAATGGATACGCGAAGTCGAAGCGCAGCGGCCCGAACGGCGAATCCCAGAGAATGCTGGCGCCGGCGGAAGCGCGCACCGCCGGAGTGTCGGCGAATTGCATGGCGCACTGGCAGAAGAAGGTCCCGGTGTTCGGTGGTGTAACACCGGGATTGGTCGCGGTGATCACGCCGTTGATTTCGCCCGTTGCCGCATTCGCGGTCTCACCCCGGTAGCCCCACACCGATCCGGAATCGACGAATATGGCGCCGCGGAAGCCGCTGTCCTTGGGCAGGAAATAGAGTGGATACTGCATTTCCAAGCTGGCGCCCCAATACATCGTGCCGCCGAGCGCGTCGTTACTCGTTCCTGGCGTGATGTCGCGCGGGCCGATGCCGGCTGGCTGAAAGCCGCGCACCAGATTCGGCCCCATCTTGAAGTCATCGAGCAAGCGGATGTAGTCGTTGCCCGTCGCACAGGTGTTCGCGACCGGGCAGTTCTTGAACCCGTACATGTCGCCGGCCTGCAAATGCACCATGCTGACAAGGTCGGAGACGATCTCGTAGTAGGCGCGCACGTCCACATTGGTGCGCAGGTACGACACATCGCCGCCAACACCGGCAAAATCCTGACCGAAGCTGACGTAAATGCCGCTGGTCGGCAGTTTGTTGTTGTCGAGCGAGTTGTAGACAAGCCCATAGCCGAGAATGGAGGTCAGATAAGCTCCGAACCCAAGCTCGACGCGAACCGGGAGCGAGGCCTGTCCAAGCGCAAAGCAATTATCGGTGCCAGAGGGAAATACTGGGTTTAGTCCCGATATGCTATTCACGCCAATCGCATTCGGCACCGGAAAAGTCGACACCAGATCCGGATTGAGGTTGTTGCAGCTATCCAAAGTACTCGGCAGCGTGATTTTCTGTTCGAAGGCTGAATAGCGCAATTGGAAGCCGAGGTCTTCGCGCAGCGGCAGTCCCCATTTCAACGTACCGCCGTACGATTCCGTGCCGTATGAGAGGAAGCTGCTGGCGAACGTCTCCTTCGCGAACAGGTCGACGCCCATGCTCGATCGGTAGTCGAGAAAATACGGCTCGGCATAATTGAGCTCGATCCCGCGAACAAATTGGCCGTAGGTCACCGAACCCCGGGCAAAGCGCCCGGTGCCCAAAAGGTTGCGTTCGGTTACCGAAACTTCCGCCAGCCAGCCGTTGGCGGTCGAGTAGCCGCCCTGGACCGAGAAGTCGCCGGTCGGCTGCTCCTCGACATCGACATTGATGACAACGCGATCGGGCGCGGAGCCCGGCTCGTTGGTGACTTTGACGCTCTTGAAGTAGTTTAGATTTTTGATACGCCGTTCGGCGCGATCGACCAGGGCGCGGTTGTACGGATCGCCCTCGTTGATGTCGAATTCGCGACGGATCACATAGTCGCGGGTGCGGATATTGCCGCGGATGTTGATGCGTTCGATATAGGCGCGCGTGCCTTCGTCGACGACGAAGAGCACACCGATTGTTCTCGTCGTGGGATTGCGGTCGCCGCGCGGGCGCACCTGGCCGAACGGATAGCCGCGCCGCGCCAGATCGATGGTCATATCTTCGACGGTTTTTTCCACCGCCTCGCCGTTGTAAATCTGACCGGCCGCCATGCGCAAAACTGGCCGCAGCGCTTGCGCGTTGACGGCGCGGACATTGGACTGAATGTCGATGGCGCCGAAGTGATAGAGCGGTCCTTCCTCGATGGTGAAGGTGACGATGAAGCCCTTCCGAGCCGGATCGTAGACGCCAGTCGCTGAAACGACCTGCACGTCGGCATAACCGTGCTTGAGATAGAAGCGCCGGATCAGATCGCGATCGGCTTCAATGCGGTCCGGATCGTAGACGTCGGTCGTTTGCAGGAAGCTCAAAAAAGTAGATTCAGAGGTCTTGATGACTTCCTTCAGGCGCCAGGCCGAATAGGCGTTGTTGCCGACGAAAACAAGAGATTTGATGCCGGTTTTTTCGCCCTCGTTGATCTCGAACAGGAGATCGACGCGATTATTCGGCCGATCGATTATCTTTGGCACTACCGAGACGTCGAACCGTCCATTGCGCTGATATATTTCAATGATGCGCTGGACGTCGGCTTGCACCGCGGCGCGCGACAGCGACCCGCGCTCCTTGGATTGGATTTCTTGAAGTGCCTGCTCGTCCTTGATCCGGCGATTGCCTTCGAAAGCAATCTTGTTGATCACCGGCGCCTCGACCACGGTGACGATCAGCTTGCCGCCGGACTGGCTTATCCGGACGTCTTGGAACAAGCCGGTGCCGTAAAGCGCTTTGAGCGCCGCATCGATCTTGGCGGCGTCGAGTCGCTCACCGGGCGCCAGTTTGAAATACGAGCGGACCGTGTCGGCCTCGACCCGGCGATTGCCTTCGACCACGATTGAACTCGCGGTGAGCCCGGTCTCAGCCCGTGCCGTCGCGACCACGCCAGGCGACAAGCCGACGAGACCCCCCCCGAGCAGGCTGGCGATGATCAGCCCTCGTCTTACCCGCACAGACATATTCATGCGCAAAGCGCCCTTTACCCCTCGTGGCCGCCCCCAGTGGCGGGTTACTGCTCCGCGGTTCTCCTTGCGCGCGATCGAATCTCTGTTGGTTGCTTTGCCATTCTTTCCCCCCCAACCGGCGACCCCTCAGTCGCGAGACTGCCTCACCCAATTTGACGCTCTAGGACGTCGTCAGATGAACGATGTCGTTGAAAGTTGCAAATATCATCAGCATGACGACGATCGCCAGACCAATGCGAAAACCAACCTCCTGGGCGCGTTCCGACAGCGGCCGTCCCCGCACAGCCTCGATCGCATAGAACAAAAGGTGACCGCCATCCAGGAGCGGGATCGGAAACAGGTTGAGCAGCCCGATCGACACCGAAAGCACCGCCGCCAGATGAATGAGCGCGGCAAAACCGATGGTTGCCACCTGACCCGAGATTTGGGCGATTCGGATCGGTCCGCCGAGCTGATCGGCGGCTTCGCGGCCGACAATGACACCGCCGATATAACTCAGCGTGCGGTCAACCACGAACCAGGTCTCTTGAGCCCCGAGCCAAATCCCCTGTGCAGGAGAAACCGCCTCGAACTTCACGTCCCCGGGCGCCATCGACCGGCTGATGCCGAGAATCCCAATCCGATGCACATTGCCGAAATTGTCTTTGACCTCTTTGAGCGTCGGGGTCGCTTTGAGGGTGAGCTGTGAGCCGTTGCGGTCGATCTGGACCGTAAGCGTGCGACCGGCGCTATCGCTCACGATCCGCTGCATATCGGCGAAATTATCGATTTTCTGGCCATCGATCGCCAAAACGATGTCGCCCGCTTCGAAGCCCGCCGTGGCGGCAGCGCTATCGGCTTGAATCGCGTCCACTCGCGCACTCATGGTCTGCTTGCCGTAGACCATGAAAATTGCGGCAAAGATCACTATGGCCAGAAGGAAATTCGCCAACGGCCCGGCGACGACAATAGCGGCCCGTTTGAGCACCGGCTGGAAATGGAAACTGAGCGCGCGCTCGCCGGCATTCATCGTCTGCAAACGCGGTGCATCCGGAATGCTTCCGGCATTCTCGTCGCCAAAGAACTTCACATAGCCGCCGAGTGGGATCGCGGCGATCTTCCAGCGCGTGCCGTAACGATCATTGAAGCCGGCGAGCTCCGGACCAAACCCGATCGAAAATGTCAAAACTCGCACGCCGCATAGCCGCGCGACCAGGAAGTGGCCCAGTTCGTGGAAAAATACCACTAGGCTTAGGACGAATAGAAAAGGGACGACGTAGCCGGCCACCCCTCCCCCCAGCGCGTGGATATGTGAAAGCAAGAAAGACCCCATTATTGGTCCGAAAATCCCCTATGCCCCCGCCAGATTTGCTAGCGCTAACATGCCATTGCGGCAATTTCGGGCAAGAGGTCCATGGCCAGCCTTCTAGCATTATGGTCAATGCCGAGAGCCTCCTCAACAGAGGCCGGCTCGGCGGTTTCCCCGCGGCGTTGGGTGGCATCCAAAGTCGCCTCCACCAAGGCCGGGATGCCGCAAAAACTCAGCCGCCCACTGACGAATTCGTGAACGCCGACCTCATTGGCGGCATTAAGCACGGTCGGTGCCGCACCGCCGGCCGCGAGCGCGCGCCGCGCGATGGCAAGCGCGGGAAATCGTCGCAGGTCGGGTTCTTCGAAGCTCAGACTGCCGAGTTGCGCCAAATCGAGTCGCGGCGCGGGCGTGCCCATCCGAATCGGCCAGGCCAGGCAATGCGAAATGGGAATCCGCATATCCGGTGAGCCCAATTGGGCGATCACGGAGCCATCGCGAAATTCCACAAGCCCATGAACAATCGACTGCGGATGGACGAGGACGTCGAGTTCGTCCGGCCCCAACGCGAACAGGTGATGCGCTTCAATCAGTTCAAGGCCCTTATTCATCAGTGTCGCTGAATCGATCGTCACTTTGGGGCCCATCGACCACGTCGGATGCTTCAAGGCCTGTTCGACCGTAACTTTACGGATCGCCTCGAGCGGCCAAGTACGGAACGGACCGCCGGACGCCGTGAGCACGATGCGGCGGATGTCCTCGCGCCGTCCGGCACTAAGCGCTTGGAAAATAGCGTTGTGCTCCGAATCGACTGGCAAGACGGTCGCGCCCTTGGCTGCGGCGCGCCGCATGAACAGCGCGCCCGCGCAAACCAGGCACTCTTTGTTGGCAAGCGCGACCGTGGCGCCGCGTTCGGCGGCCGCCAGCGTCGGCGCAAGACTTGCCGCACCGGTAATCGCCGCCATAACCCAGTCGGCGGGCCGCTGTGCGGCCTCGATGATCGCGGCTACGCCGGCGGCGGCCTCGATGCCTGAGCCGGCGAGTTCAGATTTGAGATCGCTATAGGCCGCCGGGTCGGCGACCGCTGCGAAACGCGCGTTAAGTTCGCGGGCGAGACGTGACAGCGCGCTGGCATCGCGATGCGCCGTCACCGCTTCGACGGCATAACGGTCCGGATCGCGGCGCAGCAAGTCCGCAGTACTCGAGCCGATCGAGCCGGTCGCGCCCAGTAAAGTGACTGTTCGCGGCAACGGCAGCGGCACAGCCTTCGCCATCGCCTGTTTTTGTTTGATTGCGCGAACCATTACGCGGCTACCATAGCAACAGGCCTCCAGCGGGCGTGGCCATATTGACGTGCAAGACGCCAATCAAAACCGCGACCAAGGCAGCGACCAGCAAACCATCGACGCGATCCATCACTCCGCCGTGGCCGGGGATGAGCGCGCTCGCGTCCTTAACACCAAACCGTCGCTTGACCGCGGACTCAAGAAGATCTCCGGCCTGGGCGGCAATCGACAGGATCAGGGCTAGAACGCCGCCGGTCCCCAGGTGGGTCCCTGCGCTCGCATAGGCCACGATGGAACCGGCGACAACCCCCCCGGCCAAACCCCCGACCGCCCCGGCCCAGGTCTTTTTCGGACTCAAGCGCGGCCACAGCAGTGGACCGCCTATTTTGCGGCCGACCAAATAGGCAAAAACGTCGGTAGACCAGACAGTTGCGAACAAGAATAAAAGCGCCGCGAAACCCATCTGCGGGTCCTGGCGGAGCAGAATGGGACAGATCGCCACGATCGCCGCATAAAGGATGCCGGCCGCGGCCCATCCGGCCGCATTGGTTGGGCGGTCGCGGTGCGGCAGCGCTGTCATCGCGATCGCTGCGATGAATGCGCCGGCGGCTGTAACGGCAATCGCAACGTCCGGCGCTCCTACCTCGGCGCTGATGGCGGCAGCCAGCAATGCCGGTAATCCCGCCGCTAGAATGAGCCGGTCGTCGCTACGCGTCAGTGCGCTCCATTCCCAAAGGACCAGCGTCGCGGTCGCTGCGCAGACTGCGGCGAAGATCCAGCCGCCCAGATACGCCGCCAGAATCGCGAGCGGCGCCAGCACCAACGCCGACGCGGTGCGGCGGAGAAAATTTTGTGTGTCGATTGGATCGGCCTTTGTGTTTTCGCCCGAGCCGCCGTCGTGCCGCTTTGGCGCCGGGTTTGGAATGTTCACGATGCCGTCTGCGCGATCAATCCGCCGAAACGCCGCTCACGCCGACGGTATTCGGCGATTGCACCCTCAAGTGCGGCGCGATCGAAATCGGGCCAATTGATCGGCACGAAGACGAGCTCGCTATAAGCTGCCTGCCAGAGCAAGAAATTCGACAAGCGCTGCTCGCCGCTGGTGCGGATGATTACATCGGGGTCCGGCAGATCCGGCTCGTCAAGATGACGCGCCAAGAGCTCCGGCGTGATGTCATCCGCCGCAAGGCGGCCCGCAAGCACTTCGAGAGCGAGCCGCCGCGCTGCGCGCGCGATTTCCTGCCGCGCGCCATAATTGAAAGCAACGACGAGCATCAGACCGTCGTTGTGCTTGGTCAGGTCTTCGGCTTCTTCAAGAAGCCCGCGAATATCGGCGGCTAAGCCGTCGCGCTGGCCAATGACCCGCACGTGCACATTGCTCTTGTGCAGATCGACCAGGTCATTGCGGATGAAGCGGCGCAGGAGTGTCAGTAAATCACGAACCTCCGACGGCGGCCGCGACCAGTTCTCGGAACTGAAGGAAAAAATCGTCAGCACCGAAATGCCAAGTTCGCTCGCGGCGCGCACCGTTTTGCGCAATGCTTCGACGCCGCGTCGATGGCCCTCCACGCGTGGTAAGCCGCGTGCCGCGGCCCAGCGGCCGTTCCCGTCCATGATGATGGCAACGTGTCGCGGCACATCGAAGTCGCCGCCGTCGGCGAGCGGCTCCGTCACCTTGTTTGTCGATATTGCTGCGTCGCTCAAACCGTCATGATCTCCTTTTCCTTTGCGGCGAGGAGCTTCTCGACTTCGGCAATCGTTGAATCGGTCGCCTTTTGCACCTCGTCGTGCTGCCGATTGTGCTCGTCCTCGCTGATCTTGTGATCCTTTTCGAGTTTCTTCAGAAGATCGAGCCCGTCGCGGCGAACGTGACGCACCGCCACGCGCGCGCCCTCGGCGTATTTATGCGCAACCTTCACGATCTCGCGCCGGCGCTCTTCGTTGAGTTCGGGAATGCGCAGGCGCAGGACCTGCCCCTCGGTGGATGGCGTCAATCCGAGATTGGCCGCCGAGATCGCTTTTTCGACAGCGTGAACCATGGAGCGGTCCCAGACCTGGACATTAAGGAGCCGCGGCTCTGGCACGCTGATCGTGGCGAGCTGGTTGAGCGGCATATGCGTACCGTAGGCTTCAACCTGCACATGATCGAGCAAGGCGGTCGACGCGCGCCCGGTACGCAGGCCTGACAGTTCTTGCTTGAGCGCGGCGATCGCGCCCTGCATGCGGCGCTTTAAATCGTTCATATCGAATGTCGTCGTAGCCATGGTACCCTCCTGGCACCCTCCGTTGGCATCCTCTGCCCGCATCCGTCCGCGGTCATTCCCGCGGGGCCGTGTCTACTGCTTTTGGTCGCGCCTTGTCCCAGCGCGGGCAAGCGCTAACCGACGGTCGTGAAGTGTCCTTTTCCGCACAAGACGTTCTCGATCGCGCCTTGCTCGCGGATCGAGAATACGATGATAGGCATACGGTTTTCCTGAGCAAGCGCGAACGCGGTCGCGTCCATGATCTTGAGGCGCCGATCCATGGCTTCCTGATGGTCGAGATGCTCGAATCGCTTGGCCTTGGGATCATGTTTCGGATCTGCAGTATAGACGCCGTCGACGTCGGTGGCTTTGAGAACGGCATCGCACTGCATCTCGGCGGCGCGCAGAATGGCTGTCGTGTCAGTGGTGAAGTACGGATTTCCGGTGCCACCGGCGAATACGATGATGCGATTGTCTTCCAAATGGCGCAGCGCCCGCTGCCGCTCGTAAGTTTCGCACACCTGCGGCATGGCGAGCGCCGACATTGCACGTGTGCTGACGCCAGCGCGCTCGATCGCCGCTTCCAGAACCAGCGCGTTCATGACGGTGGCGAGCATGCCCATCGCGTCCGCGGTCGGCCGGGAGAGACCATCTTCGGAGACTTTCGCGCCGCGCAAGACATTGCCGCCGCCGACCACGACGCCGAGAGCGATGCCGAGCCGGTGCGCGGCGACGAGATCAGCGGCAAAACGCTCGATGGTCGGTTGATGGATGCCGAATTTTTCTGGGCCGCTCAGCGCTTCGCCGGATAATTTGACGATCACGCGCCGGTATTTCGGTTTCGCCATTGAGATGTCGCGCCCCTCGTCGTGGCCGATTCTCGTAAGAATACGGCTAACGCATTCGCAAGCGAAACCCCATCGTCCACCCGCCGCCGGGCCGGACCCAAGCGGGTCCACTACTCTGGGTCCACTACTCTGGGTCCACTACTGTGGGTCCACTACTGTGGGTCCACTACTGTGGGTCCACTACCCTAGTGCGCGGGCGGCCGTTCAATGCCCTCGCCGAGAGCAAACCGGACAAAGCCGGCGATCCTGATCGGCCCGCCGGCCTTGGATTCGGCTTCCTTCACCGCCTGGGCAATCGTCTTTTTGTCGTCGAAGATGAAGCTCTGGTCCAACAGGCAAACCTCTTTGTAGTAGGTCTTCAGACCGGACTCGACGATCTTTTCGATGACATTGGCGGGCTTGCCTTGCGCCTTGGCCTTGTCGGCGAGGACGGCCTTCTCGCGGGCGATGGCGGCCGGATCGAGCCCACCCGGGTCGATGGCCCGCGGATTGGCCGAGGCGACATGCATTGCCACCATGCGGCCGAAGGCTTTCAGTTCATCGTTCTTGCCGGCCGATTCGAGCGCGACGAGCACGCCGATCCGGCCCAGGCCGTCGCTCACGGCATTGTGCACGTAGCTCGCTATCGCGCCTTTGCCGACTGATAGTTCGGCGGCGCGTCGCAGGTGCATATTCTCGCCGACCTTGGCGATGGTGTCGGCAATCGCTTCGTTGATGGTGATGTTACCGGCCTTGGCCGCCAGAATTTTCTCGACATTCGCGCTGGCGTCGAGCGCGACGTCGGCGATCATTTTCACCAGTCCCTGAAACAGATCGTTGCGCGCGACGAAATCGGTTTCCGAGTTGACCTCGACCAGAATCCCTTTGGTGGCTTTCACGGCGACGCCGACAAGTCCTTCGGCCGCGACACGGCCAGCCTTCTTGGCGGCCTTGGAGAGGCCTTTCTTGCGCAGCCAATCGACCGCCGCTTCGAGGTTGCCGCCGGTCTCGGCGAGCGCGGCCTTGCAATCCATCATCCCGGCTCCGGTCTGATCGCGGAGCTCCTTCACCATGGCTGCGCTGACATTAGTCATCGAAAATCGCCTTTACACTTCCTCGGCCGTCAATTCCTTGGCTTTGGCGATCCAACTTTCCACGCGGCCGGGCAATCCGACCTCTTCGCCGACATTGTGCGCGGCAGTGGACGACAATTCCGCGATCTGCTGGAAGTGGAAAATGCCGAGATCGTTAAGCTGCTTTTCGATCGCCGGCGACACGCCAGGAAGCTTCTTGAGATCGTCGGCGACGCCGCGCGGACCCGACAATGGTTCGAAGCCGAGCTTGTTCTCGGCCGCCGGCACTTCTTCGGCCAGCGGTTGGACTTGGGCGCCGATGTCAATGCCCTGCGCGCCTTGCGCGCGGGAAATTCCGTCGATCGCAGCTTTAGCGGCGAGATCGCAATACAGCGTGATGGCGCGGCTGGCATCGTCATTGCCAGGAACGACGTAGCTGATGCCGTCTGGATCGCAATTGGTGTCGACGATGGCGGCGACCGGAACGCCGAGCCGCTGCGCTTCTTTGATCGCAATGTCTTCCTTGTTGGTGTCGATGACAAAGACGAGATCCGGAAGACCGCCCATGTCTTTGATGCCGCCGAGCGCCCGGTCGAGCTTGTCGCGCTCGCGCTGGAGCGTCAGCCGCTCCTTCTTGGTATAGCCTTGGGCCTCGTTCGAGCCGAGCATTTCCTCGAGCGCGCGCAGCCGCTTGATCGAATTCGATACGGTTTTCCAGTTGGTCAGGGTGCCGCCAAGCCAGCGCGAATTGACGTAGTACTGCGCCGAGCGCTTGGCCGCTTCGGCGATCGCGTCCTGCGCCTGGCGTTTGGTGCCGACAAACAGGATGCGGCCGCCTTCCGCGACCGTATCGCTGATCGCCTGCAAGGCGCGATGCAGCATCGGCACTGACTGCGTCAGATCGATGATGTGAATATTGTTGCGAGTGCCGAAGATGTATTCCGACATCTTCGGGTTCCAACGATGGGACTGATGGCCGAAATGCACGCCAGCTTCCAACAGCTGGCGCATGCTGAAATCTGGCAGCGCCATAGGGGTTTTCTCCGGTTGATCCGCCGCGGACCGTGAGCCCAACCCGTTTTGGGGCCGGACACCGGACGGCTTAAAGCCAAGGTCCGCGTGTGAGGTTGGCCGCGCTTATATAGGCACTGCGGCGCGGGTGCAACAATGCTCGCGTTACAGCGCCTCGACAGTAACCACGCCGGAAACCGCCTTGATCGCGCCAGCGATCTGCGGCGACACCTTAAATCGCCCCGGCAGCTTGACTTCGACCTCGCTGCCGTTCTGCAACAAAAGCACCACGCTGACCTCGCCGTCGCCCGTCTCGCCGCCATTGCCGCCCGGCGCTTTTTGCGAGGGTTCGAGCCGACGCGCCACGCCGGCAAGCGGGGTGGGATCGCGCAGAAAGACCCGCAAACCGCGCTGCATCCTCGCCGCCGCCTCGTCGAGCGGCTCGACCGATTGAATGCGCGCGCGGACCTCGTCGCCCTGCACTTCGGCGGTGAGGAAGAGAAGCACAGCAGTGCCGGGCTCAAGAAGGTCGCGATATTGCGCGAGGCCTTCGGCAAACAGCACCGCCTCGTAGTGCCCGCTCGGATCCGACAGGCCGATAATGCCCATCTTGCTGCCGCTCTTGGTGCGCCGCTCGGTACGCGACACCACGGTACCGGCGACTCGGCCGGCGCCCACACCGGTTTTGACCGCGCGCGCGAACTCCGCCCATGACTGCACCCGCAACCGCTTGAGCGCCGCCGCATAATCGTCGAGCGGATGCCCGCTCAGAAAGAAGCCGACCGCTTCATATTCGCGCTGCAAGCGCTCCGCCGGCAGCCAAGGCTCAAGCGCCGGCAACACAATCGAGGAATGCGACGCGGCGCCGGCAAAAAGCTCCGATTGGCCGCGCGCCGTGTCGTCTTGCGTGCGCTGCGCGGTGGCCAGAATCGCATCCACCGCCGCAGCGGCGCGGGCGCGGTTTGGCTCGATGCAGTCGAACGCGCCGGCGGCGGCGAGGCTTTCCAGCACGCGCTTATTGACCGCGCGCGGATTGATACGGCGGCCGAAATCGGAAAGGTCGCCGAACGCGCGCTCGCCCCGCGCCGCGACGATGCTTTCGACCGCTTGCCGGCCGACGCCGCGCAATGCGGCCAAAGCGTAATGGATGGTGTCGCCTTCGACCTCGAATTCGACGCCCGAGCGATTAACCGACGGCGGCTCGACTTTGATGCCGAGCCGCTCGGCCTCATCGCGAAATTCGGCAAGCTTGTCGGTATTGCCCATATCGAGCGTCATGGAAGCGGCCATGAACTCGACCGGGTAATTGGCCTTCATATAGGCGGTCTGATACGTGAGCAGCGCGTACGGCGCCGAATGCGATTTATTGAAGCCGTATTCGGCGAATTTCGCACACGTGTCGAAAATGACTTCCGCATCCGCGCGTCCGATACTCCGCGCGACCGCGCCGGCGACGAAACTGTCGCGTTGCGCCGCCATCTCCTTTCGGTCTTTCTTGCCCATGGCGCGACGGAGAATGTCGGCCTTGCCTAGACTGTAGCCGGCCAGATCGCGCGCAATCTGCTGCACCTGCTCCTGATAGGTGATGATCCCGTAGGTCGCTCTCAGGATGGGCTCGAGCTTGGGATGCAAATAATCAGTGCGTTCGTGGCCGAGCTTGCGCGCGCAATATGTCGGAATGTTCGCCATCGGGCCTGGTCGATACAGCGCCACCAGCACAATCAGATCCTCGAATCGGTCGGGGCGCATATCGATCAGCGCGCGCCGCATGCCCGCGCTTTCCACCTGGAACACGCCGACCGTCTCGCCGCGTGCCAATGTTTGATAGGTTTGCGCGTCATCGAGCGGCAGATTGGACAGATCGATTTCGATGCCACGTCGGCGCACGAGCTTGACGGCGCGATCGAGCACCGTGAGCGTTTTCAAGCCAAGGAAATCGAATTTCACCAGCCCCGCGGGCTCTACCCATTTCATATTGAACTGGGTCACCGGCATCAGCGACTTCGGATCGCGATAGAGCGGCACCAGTTCGGTGAGCGGCCGATCGCCAATCACGATGCCGGCGGCGTGGGTCGAGGCGTGCCGGGTGAGACCTTCGAGCTTTTGCGCGATGTCGAAGGCTCGGCGCGTCACGGGATCGCGGTCCCGTTCGGCCTGTAATCGCGGCTCGTCTTCGATGGCGCGGCCGAGTGAAATCGGATTGGCCGGATTCTGCGGCACAAGCTTGCACAAGCGATCGACCTGGCCATAGGGCATCTGCAACACCCGGCCGACGTCGCGTAAGACGCCGCGCGCCTGCAGCGTGCCGAAGGTGATGATCTGCGCGACCTGATCGCGCCCGTATTTCTCCTGCACGTAGCGAATGACCTCGTCGCGCCGGTCCTGGCAGAAATCGACGTCGAAATCCGGCATTGAAATGCGCTCCGGATTGAGGAAGCGCTCGAACAGGAGGCCAAAGCGGATCGGATCGAGATCAGTGATGGTGAGTGCGTAAGCCACCAGCGAGCCCGCGCCCGAGCCACGCCCCGGGCCGACCGGAATGTCTTGCGCCTTCGCCCATTGGATGAAATCGGCGACGATGAGGAAATAGCCGGCATAGTGCATGTTGACGATGACGCCGAGCTCGAATTCGAGCCGCTCGTTGTAATCCTCGACGCTGTGGCCTGGCGCGGTGCCGTAACGCTGCAAGCGCCGCTCCAATCCCGACCGAGCGGCACGGCGCAGCTCTTGCGCCTCTTGCGCCTCTTCCGCCTCTTGCGCTTGACCCTGCTGACCTTTGGCTTCGCCCACCATCGCGGCGCGCTCGTTTCGACCTGAGGCGAAGCGCGGCAGGATCGGCGCCTGGCTATGAGGGCGAAACACGCAGCGCTGCGCAATTTCCACTGTCGTCGCCAGCGTCTCCGGCAAATCCGCAAACAGAGCCGCTATCTCGGCGCGGGTCTTGAAACGATGTTCGGCGGTCAACTGGCGGCGATCGCCGTCGGCGATGAGCTTACCCTCGGCAATGCACAGGAGTGCATCGTGCGCTTCGTAATCGTCGCGGCTGGCGAAGAACGGCTCGTTGGCAGCCACCAGCGGCAGACCGCGCGCATAAGCGAGATCGACGAGCTGCGGCTCCGCAATTTTCTCGCTCGCCATGCCATGGCGCTGCAATTCGATGTAGAGACGATCGCCGAATAGCTCCTGCAGTCTTTCGCAGCGCGAGACCGCCACTGCATTTTGTCCGGCGACAATGGCGCCGTCGAGCGGACCGTTTGGTCCGCCGGATAGCGCGATCAAGCCTTCGGTTTCGCCGGCAAGCCACGCAATCTTGATGTGCGGGCGTTCTTGCGCGCCGGTTTCGAGGTACGCGCGCGAGCATAGCCGCATCAGGCTGCGATAGCCCTCTTCGTCGGCAGCAAGCACGACAAGGCGCGGCCAATTGTGTTCGACATTGCGCGTTTCCACGTCGCCGAAATCGACCGCCAAGGCGCAGCCGACGATTGGCTGAATGCCAGAGCCGGCGAGCTTTTCCGAGAATTCGAGCGCACCGAACATATTGTCGGTGTCGGTCAAGGCGAGCGCCGGCTGCCGATCTTTTTTTGCGAGCTCGGCGAGGCGTGCGATCGTCAGCGCGCCTTCAAGGAGCGAATAGGACGAGTGAACGTGCAAATGCACAAAAGCCGGTTCAGCTGGCATCAAATATCGTCCGCGGAGCCCGAGATCCTCTGCTTTTTCGAAAAACTGGTCGCGCCTCTGATAGGAACGGCGATGGCGACTCGCCCGAACAACCATGCGGGATCACAAACGACGCTGTCCATTGGGACACCCGTGGGCGGCGCGCGCTTGTGGATTACGGGCGCAATCAGCGCCGCCCTAAGGCCCCGCGCTACGTCGCCGGACGCTAGGATCGTCCTCCATGACGACGAAGGCGCTTAGAGCATCCCAAGCACCTGCGCCCAGACCGCTACCGTGGCGAGGAACAGACTGAGCGAAGCGAGTGCGACTGCTTCTTCAAAAACTGAGCGGACCATGACCGGCTCCTGACCAAGACCCAACTGGAAGAACATATAAAGAACATAGTTCACTCCTTGTTCTCGGTCAAGCATCCACTTGTCCGCGGTGGCGTGGGTGCCTTCGATACTTAACGAACTGTGAATCCTGAAATGGCGGAACCGGTCGCGAAGTCAGTCATTGGACGTTCAGCCAAGGGGCAAAAGGCCCGGGGGCGTCGCGCATGGCGGTTGTGCTGGTCGTGGAGGATGAGGATCAGGTCCGGGTGTTGGCCGAATCCTATCTGGAAGAACAGGGTCACCAAGTTCTGTCCGCCGGCACACCAACCGGTGCGCTCGCTATCCTGCAAAACTCGGATGCGGTCGAACTCCTGTTCACCGATCTCGACCTCAAAGGCGATATCCACGCTGGCATCGAATTGGCAAAGGCAGCAGCCAGGCTGCAGCCGCGACTGAAAGTTCTCTACACGACCGGCCGCGCGATAACCGACGGAATGAAGGCGCGCTTCCTGCCGGGCTCCGGAGTGCTGCCCAAGCCGTATACGGTCGAAGAATTGCGCAACAGCCTGTCCCGACATTTCCACATCAGTCCATTGCACTCCGGTCGGGGCTAAACAGGACCGGATGCGAAAAACCGGTTTCCACTTTTCGGGATCATGCTTTAGATCGACTGCTTCACGGCCATTCGAGTGCTATCTGTCGCCAATGGTGACGTGGCGCTGCGGTCACTCCCTGGCTTCTTTTTCCCTGCACAGCTGATCGGATGGGCGGGACGACGCAAATATCCGCATTTTGTGGAATAGCGCGGCCTTGTTGCCGATCATCCCCAAAAGTCTGCTTCAACTAGATGAGCGAGCGAGCCGGTCGTTTTGCTTGAAATTCATGCGAAAGGAAAATGCCATGAGAGCGGCGATGACAGCGGCGCTCTGCTTTTTGGTGATCATGGTTGCGACGAGCGCGAACATCACGCCGGCTCAGGCCGATGGTCCGTGGTGCGCCTTTTACGAGGCGCTAGAGGCCACCAATTGCGGGTTTCACACTTACGAGCAATGCCTCGCGGCGGTGAGCGGCGCCGGCGGCTATTGTGAACCCAACACGATGTACGTGCCGCCGTCAGGCACAGGTAAGACACTGCTTGCCCGGCATCACCGTCACCGCGTGTATCGCTGATTTCCGCGACGCGCCTTAAGACAGTTCGACCACCAGCCCGTCGCGGATGGTGACGCGGCGATCCATCTGTCCCGCGATGTCGAGATTGTGGGTGGCGATGATCGCGGCCAGCCCCGACGCGCGCACCAGCTGATTAAGCGTTGCGAAAACGTGGTCGGCGGTGTGCATGTCGAGATTGCCGGTCGGCTCGTCGGCGAGGAGGATGCGCGGCGCGTTGGCAACTGCTCGGGCGATAGCGACGCGCTGCTGTTCGCCGCCGGATAATTCCGCCGGCCGATGCATCAGACGTTCTTTGAGGCCGAGATAGCTTAGGAGCTCGACGGCGCGGCTTGTCGCCTCAGCGCGGGACAAGCCACGGATCATCTGCGGCAGCATGACGTTTTCCAGCGCCGAAAATTCCGGCAGCAGATGATGGAATTGATACACAAAGCCGATTTCGGTGCGCCTGATCCGCGTGCGTGCAATGTCGGACAGGTGCGAGGTTGCGACCGCATCGATATAGACTTCGCCGGCGTCCGGCTGTTCGAGGAGGCCGGCAATGTGTAGAAGCGTCGACTTGCCGGCGCCCGAGGGCGCCACCAGTGCGACCGACTGACCGGGCCAGACCGCGAGTTCGGCGCTTTTGAGGACGTCGAGCGTCGAATCGCCCTGATGGAACTGCCGGTTTATGCCGTGCAGAAAGACAAGCGGATGAACTTTAGCGCTGGCTGACGCGGTCACGGGCGGGCGTATGGTTGTGGTGTCATCCATCGCGCCTGATCACTCGTAGCGCAGCGCTTCGACAGGATCGAGCCGCGCCGCCCGCCACGACGGATACAGCGTCGCCAACAATGATAGGCCGAGCGCCATCACAAGGACAGCCAAAGTTTCCTTCAAATTCATGTCGGCTGGAAGTTTCGACAGGAAATAAAGCTCTGGAGAAAACAACTCGGTATTGGTCAGCCACGACAGGAAGTGGCGGATTTCCTCAATATTGAGGCAGACGATAGTGCCGAGCAGGAAGCCGACGAGGGTGCCTACGACCCCGATCGAGGCGCCGGTGATGAGAAATACCCGCATCATGGCGCCTTGGGTGGCGCCCATGGTGCGCAGGATTGCGATATCGCTGCCTTTGTCCTTCACCAGCATGATGAGGCCGGAGACGATATTGAGCGCCGCCACCAATACGATGAGCGTGAGGATCAGGAACATCACGTTGCGCTCGACCTGAAGAGCGTTGAAGAAAGTGGCGTTACGCTGCCGCCAATCGATCATGTAGATCGGGCGCGCCGCGGCATCGGTGACCGGCTGGCGAAACTGATCGATATGATCGGGATCGTTGGTATAGATTTCGATCGCGGTGACGTCGCCGGCGCGGTTGAAATAGGCCTGCGCCTCGGTCAGCGGCATGAACACAAAGGCGGAATCGTATTCCGACATTCCGATCTCGAACACCGCGGCGATCTTGTAAGCCTTGATGCGCGGCGTCGTGCCCATCGGCGTCACCGCGCCGCGTGGGGACACCAGCGTGAGGTTGTCACCGGCCCGGACCGAAAGCTGTTCGGCGAGACGCCGGCCGATTGCCAAGCCCTGACCATTGTCGAAGCCGTCGAGCGTGCCTTGCTTGATGTTGCTCGAGACTTGCGACAGCTTCATCAGGTCAGCGCCAAGCATGCCGCGCACCACCACGCCGGACGCGTTGAACGGCGATGAGGCGAGCGCCTGGCCCTCGACCAAAGGCGCGGCGAGGAAGACGCCGTCGACCTTGGCAATGCGATCAGCCACCGCAGCGTAGTCGGTGAGCGGAGATTCGAGCGGTTGGATCAGGAGATGACCGTTGAGCCCGAGGATTTTGGACAGAAGTTCCTGGCGAAAGCCGTTCATCACCGCCATCACGATGATCAACGTTGCCACGCCGAGCATGATGCCGAGGAACGAGAACCCGGCGATCACCGAAATGAAGCCTTCCCGGCGCCGCGCGCGCAGATAGCGCAGCGACAGCATCCACTCGAAAGGGGCAAAGGGATGAGTGCCGGTCGGCTCGGCCATAAAATGGGTCCCCGCTAACGCCCCGAGTTTCACACGATTCTGGCGGTTTCAAGCCGCAGAAAATCGCGTCAAAACTGCACCACGCACAGCTTCATGCAAAATTTTGCTTGCGCATGACCTTACCCGAAAACCGGTCCCCACTTTTCGGGGTCACGCGGTCAGCCGCGCCACCGCATCAGCTGGGGATAGGAGTTCCCGCTTGCCGTCGGCGCGATGTTTTATCTCCACTTTGCCTTCGGCGAGGCTGCGCGGCCCGACAAGGATTTGCCAGGGAACGCCGATCAGATCGGCGGTGGCGAATTTCGCCCCGGGCCGCTCATCGAGATCGTCGTAGAGCGTATCGACGCCTTTGGCGCTGAGCTCAGCATACAACCACTCGCAGGCAGCGTCGGTGTCGCTCCCACCCTGCTTGAGATTGAGGATGGTCGCCCGGAAAGGCGCAACCGGTTCCGGCCATTTGATGCCAGCCTCGTCATGGAAAGCTTCGATGACGGCGGCAACCAGCCGGCTTGGGCCGATGCCGTAGGAGCCCATATGGACGGGGTGCTCGATCCCGTCAGGCCCGGTGACCACCGCCTTCATCGGCTCGGAATATTTGGTGCCGAAATAGAAAATGTGCCCGACCTCGATACCGCGGGCGGAGATGCCTTTGCCGCCGAGCTTGGCGAACGCTCCGGCATCGTGCTTCTCCGAGGTAGCCGCATAAAGCGAGGTCCATTTGTCGACGATCGCTTGGAGCCCGGGCACGTCGTTGAAATCCACGTCAGGATCGGGCACTTCAAAATTGAGATAGTCGCTGTGGCAGAACACCTCGCTCTCGCCGGTGTCGGCGAGAATGATGAATTCATGCGAGAGATTGCCGCCGATCGGCCCGCTTTCGGCAACCATGGGAATCGATCGCAGGCCCATGCGGGCGAAAGTACGCAAATAGGCGACGAACATGCGGTTATAGGCGTGCTTGGCCCCCGCGAAGTCGAGATCGAAGGAATAGGCATCCTTCATCAGGAATTCGCGTCCGCGCATCAGCCCGAAACGCGGCCGCACTTCATCGCGGAACTTCCACTGAATGTGATAGAGGTTGAGGGGCAAATCCTTGTACGAACGCACGTAGCTGCGGAAGATCTCGGTGATCATTTCCTCGTTGGTCGGCCCATAGAGCATCTCGCGGTCATGGCGATCGCGGATCCGCAGCATCTCCTTGCCGTAAGCCTCATAGCGCCCGCTCTCGCGCCACAGTTCGGCGGGCTGGATGGTCGGCATCAACAGTTCGATGGCGCCGGAGCGGTCCTGCTCTTCGCGCACGATGGCGCAGATCTTTTGCAGCGCGCGAAAGCCTAGTGGCAGGAAGGCGTATATGCCGGCCGCCTCCTGACGCATCATGCCGGCGCGAAGCATGAGGCGGTGCGAAGCGATTTCGGCTTCTTTCGGCGATTCACGCAAAATCGGGAGGAAGTAGCGGGACCGGCGCATGAATTCTCGCAATTGTGTTATCGCGCCACGCAGTCAAGCCGCAAGCGGGCTGAAAATACAAGGGTTCCGCCCCGCTAAGCACGCGTAAGTCCGGCCAATTTGCCCACGAGGCGGTCAGTCACACAGTTTGATGACACGGCCTGATGACAAGGGTCGCGAGATCGACTAGGAATGCGTCGCCGGTCCGTCGATCGCGAACCACCGCGGCGAACGGGCCGGTGGCCTATAAAGGTCTAAATCAAGAGGTCCAAGTCTCGGGAGGGCCACCCGCAGATCGCGCCAACAAAAGGTTTCGCGTCCGGGTCATTGGAGGATCTTCAAAGCGGGGCTATCGGCCCTGCTTTTTCTTTGGTGCGACCGCTGCACTAAATTTCTAATAAACATCACTAAATAATTGGATTATCGAGCTTTATTGAAAATCGAGATTAAGCCATCGAGGGTGATCCAACGCTCCACATAAACGAGATAGCAGATCGCGTAGATCGCCATCGCCACGACGGTTGTCCAAAGCAATTTCCATCCGACCATGGCTTTGGTCGGTGCGCCGGGATCGGTACCCGGGGCGATATCTTCGTCTTCGTGCTGGCTCTTGATGCCCCAGGGTAGAACCGCGAACAGCACGACCCACCAGATCAAAAAAAAGATAGCGAGCGCGGTGGCGACCGGCATTTAGGGTCCTAGGCCTGTTCGAGTTCGATGAGCGCGCCGGAAAAGTCTTTGGGGTGCAGAAACAGGACCGGCTTGCCGTGAGCGCCGGTCTTCGGTTCGCCATCACCCAGCACTCGCGCGCCGCCCGCCTTTAGCGCATCGCGCGCGGCGCGAATGTCGTCGACTTCGTAGCAGATGTGATGGATGCCGCCGTCCGGATTGCGCTCGAGGAATTTCGCGATCGGCGACCCCTCCCCCAGCGGTTCGAGCAATTCGATCTTGGTGTTTGGCAATGTGATGAAGACCGTGCTCACGCCGTGGTCAGGTTGCGGCACGGCGGCCGAAACCTCACCGCCGAGCACGTCGCGGTAGATCGCGGCGGCCCTGCCGAGATCGCGCACAGCGATGGCGACGTGGTTGAGCCGCCCGATCAAATCTTTGCCTCCTTAAGCGCAGCGCCTTGCATCCTACACGACGAGAACGTGAACGTGGCAAATCGGCTTTTTGCCCCAGCGCTCGGCGATGGCGGCACGCACGGCGCGCCGCAGGCTTTCCGCGAGCTCATCCGGATCGCGCCGGCGCGGCTTCGGCAGTGTTTCGAAGGTTTCGTCAACGGCGCGGCGGGCGATCTCTCCCAACGGCGTGCCAGCGGCATCGGTTTCCGGCAGCCCGATGACCTCAACCTCGGGATAGGCGGCCAAAGCACCTTTGTCGTTGACCGCGATCGCCACTGAGACAACCCCAGAGAAACCGAGCCGCCGGCGCGCAGCGACCGTGCGCGCATCGGCCTCGATCAGGAGCGAACCATCCTTGTAAAGGCGGCCGGATGGAAGCTCATCGATTATTTCCGCAGTGTCGGGCGCCAAACGGACCAAATCGCCATTGCGGCACAGCAGGACCTGCGGAACGCCAGCGCGGCGAGCGAGCTCCGCATGTTCGGCCAGGTGCAGCGCCTCGCCATGAGCGGGAATAAGGATTTTCGGCCGCACCCATTTGATCATGTCGCGCAATTCATCGCGCCGGGGATGACCGGAGACGTGAACGAGATGAGTACGGTCGGTAATGACCTCGACGCCTTGGGCCACCAAGCCATTGATGACCTGGGCGATCGCCTTTTCGTTGCCCGGGATCGGACGCGCCGAGAAAATCACCCGATCGCCGCGGGTCAGCGTCACCTCGGGATGCTCGTCCTCGGCAATGCGAGCCAGCGCCGCGCGCGGCTCGCCCTGGCTCCCGGTGCATAACGCAACGACCTTTTCCGGCGGCAAATAACCGTAGCTTTCGACGCCGCGAAAATCCTGTACGCCGTCCAGATAACCGGTCTCGCGCGCGACCTGCACGACCCGTTCCATGGCGCGGCCGACTACGACTACTTCGCGCTCCGCCGCGCGCGCGGCATCGGCGACGGCGCGCAGGCGTCCCACATGGGAGGCGAAGGTGGTCACCGCGACGCGTCGCGGCGCGGTGCGGATGAGCTCGCCGAGCGTTTTGGCGACGTCGGCCTCCGACGGCGATCGGCCTTCGCGGATCGCATTGGTGGAATCGCCAACAAGCGCCAGCACGCCCGCGTCGCCCAGCGCCGTTAATCGGGCAGCGTCCGTCACCCCGCCGATTGGCGGCGTTGGATCGATTTTCCAGTCGCCAGTGTGCACCACCGTTCCGACTGGCGTACCGATCGCGAGCGCATTCGATTCCGGAATCGAATGCGCAACATTGATGAAATCGATCGTGAAGGGACCGATCGACAAATGGCCACCTACCGGCACGACCTGAACTGGAATTTCCGGCGCGCCTTGCTCAGAGGCGCGCCGGGCCTCGAATAAAGCTGCCGTGAACGGCGTGGCATAGATCGGCACTTTCAGCTGCGGCCACAGATCGATGAGCGCGCCCATATGGTCCTCGTGACCATGGGTGAGCACCAGCGCCAGAATGTTTTTGCGCTCTTCGATCAGGTAGCGGATGTCCGGCAGGATGAGATCGATGCCTGGCAAATGCTCTTCGGAGGCGAAGGAGACGCCGCAATCGACGATGATCCATTGCCGCCGGCGATCGTCGCCGAAACCGTAGATCGAGAGGTTCATCCCGATCTCGCCAATGCCGCCAAGCGGTGCGAATACCAGTTCGTTTTGCACGACCAAAATTAACCAAACGCATTCAAGGGTTTGTCCGTTTCGTTAGCCAGTTTTCTCAATGTTAGCCAGTCTGGTGTTCACATCCGTTCTATGGCAGTGCGCGCACGCTGCAGGCGTGAGAAGTCGCGGCAATAGCGCTCAACCTCTTTCAAATCCCTATGCCCAGTAATGGACATGATGTCGAAGGCGTTGGCGCCCGCCTCCACCAATCGCCGGCAAATCGCCCTTCTCAATCCATGAGCCGAGCATTCGACCGGCACGCCGGCCTCATCACACCATTTCCTCATGCGCTTGCCGAAGCCGCCGTTCGTGAATGGCTTGCCGAATGCGTTGATGACGAAAGTCATATTCACGTTTGGCGTTGCATCAATCGACGCCTGCAATTTCGGATGCAACGGAATCTCAACCCGCGTTTTGGTTTTCTGTTGCGTGATCGTAAGCACGCCGTTCTGAATATACTGGCGCCCCATTCTGATTACATCGCCGCGGCGCTGCCCGGTGTAGAGGAACAAATCAAAAGCCAGTCGCGCCATCGTTCCAACCGGATGCCGCGCCTCACATCGTGCGATCTCTTCTTCTGTCCACGTATGACGCTCTGTAGTCCTCACCCTTGGCATGGGAATGCCGCGTGTCGGATCCTCCTTACAGAACGGCGGATCGGTATTCATTGCGAACTTGAAAAGCCCGCGAAGCGCATTCGCCAACTGTCGCGCCGACGATGGCGTGCGCTTGTTCATCCAATCGATGACGGTTTCCTTGCGCAGCCCGCTCATAGGCCGGTCGCCGTTTGCCACACGCAGCCTTTCGAGAATGCGCCGGCGCAGCTTTTGCGTTCCCAACGCCAACTCACGAAACGCAAGCGACGTATAGTAGCCGGCCAACGCGGCATTAAGCGTGCCCGGTAGCGTTCGGCTTGCGCCTATCTCGATCCGGCCAGCACCAAGTGCCTGCTGGTACGCCGCCATGAATTCTTTCGAGCCAGGAAGACCGCGCAGGGTGACGCTTGGAAATCCCGCGCGCCGGAATACGCAGCGCGGCTTGCCGCGGCTGTCTATGAATTCGTGAACGTACTTTAGCCGGATGCGCGTCATTCGGCGGCGTCTACCCAATCGCTGTCTTGCGCTTGTGTTTGCTTCTCGCCGTCGGCTGGCACGATAGTTATCTTGCTACCCTCGACCTCAATGCGGCCAATGCCGATGCCTGCGCTTTCTACTGCCTTTATGGCGCGTCTAACGTCGCTCCGTTTGAAATTACTCGGCCCGCGTCCCATTTAGCCCCCTTTTTGGCGAATTAGCTGATTTGCATCAAAATACCGGATTCAGTGAATCGGGGTCAAAACTCGTTTTCCGTACGTCCACCACAATCGTCGGCCTGTGCACGGAATTTCGCCTAGGCCGGTGCGGTCGATAATCAGCCCCTTGGCTTGCGCGTCAGGCGCACTCCGTCGTCGGACGACGTGCTTACGTTCCAATATGACTGGAAACTTCGCTTTTAACTGGTCAGATACCATTCCAAGCTATCGTTTTGTCGGGCCGGATCGGTCTGCCGGCCTGGAACACGCACGAAGCCCCGGCGATCCATACCCACCCAACCCAGTAGCCGGGGCTTCTTCAATATCGCGAAGCCTCACTCGCCCAACACGCGACGGCGATGTTCTTCCCGCATTTCTTCGGCGATGCTTGTTCGCGAGAGCCGCACCAACTCGGCAAACGGTGCATTCGGCCGGCATGATCTGCACGACAGCGCGGGGATCAGACTGCTTACTGCCGCGTCGGGATGACGGTCCAGCGTGCGCAAATCAATCGCGTTTATCGTCCGGCAAGCTGGGCAGCGCACCCATAGGAACCAATAGCCCGCCGCGATGGCAGCACCGATCGTCGGCGAGAACAGCATCGGCATTCGCTTCGCCTGGCGCTCGTTCCAGGCTGCGATTAGCCGCTCGGCATCCTCAAGGACCCGAGCTTCGGTCGCACGCCGTTTAGCCGCTTCCTTCTCAGCGGCCTCTCGGCGCTGGTCCTCCATCTTGCGGCGATTGAAACCCATAGGCGAATCGTCGTCGAATATGAGTGTGAGTCAATCCGCGTCCATTCGAGGAAAGAGCGATGAACGCCAAGGCGCTTATTATTTGGCTGATCGTTGGCGCTGTCGCCGGTTGGCTTGCTGGCATGGTTGTCAAAGGTGGCGGCTATGGGCTGATTGGCAACATCATCGTCGGCATTGTCGGTGGACTGATCGCCGGCTGGCTTTTACCGCGTATCGGCGTTGCAATCGGCGGTGGCGTGATCGGAGCGATCATCAACGCTTTTATCGGCGCGGTTATTTTGTTGGTCATTCTGAGACTGATCAAACTATAAGACGGCGGATCGCGGCCAATATAGCGAAGCTGCGGGAGCTGCTTCGGAGAAGGGCCTCCGATACCCCCGGCCTTTTCATTTTCGCGGCACGCGAAACCAGCCATCTGTCTCAAAAAAACAAGATTTCGTCCGGCGGATGTGTAAAGCGACCGCAGAAATTAAGAACAGATCAGCACGGGCGCGCCGCTCCTAGGAGGCAACGATGGATATACTAATAATCTCTGCACTTTTCCCGGATTACTGGCCCCTGATGGCTGGACTGACTATGGCAGCGGCACTGGCGCTGGCTTAGTGCTCGATGTTCTTCCCGCATTTCGTCGGCGATGCTCGTTCGGAGTAGCTCGTTCATCCTTCTGGGTGCTGGAACGGGCTCTGGCAAGATGCTCCGCTCGCCACATGAGCGGTCCAGCTGGGGGGCGTCGTTGCCTGGCCGCGCTAGTGGCCCCGGACCTCACCCTCCCCCCAGAGCCGGGGCCACGCCCACTCGGGGTTTGCGAATTTGTGCTCAGATGGCCGTTACACCCATGTCCACTGAACGAGAAAGGCTTGTCCGGGACATCAACAATCTAAAAGAAAGAGTGAGTTTGGTGTGGCTCGACATGATCTCCAAGCGAATGACGCCAGCTGAACGTCAGGAATTATTGAACAGCATCGAGTCGTTCCTCAAAAAGTTGGATACTCTGCGGGCGAAACTGGATCAGCCGCCGACAGACGTTGCATAGCTTTGCCATATCCGGCTGCGTTATGCGTTGCGTGAGCGTACCCACCCAGGGCTGGCATAATTTCCGTAATAGACTGTTCTAATTTGTTACCGGATAGCGTTCGCTAACCGACCAAACAATTCTGGGGAATTGGCTACCATCCCCACATTCGGGGACATACCCAGTGGACAGTTGTGATGCGTACCGGCACTTCGCGGCGAAGTGCGTCGAGCTGGCGCGCGGGATGGACTCTGCGCGGGACCGCTTGATTATGCTCGAGATGGCGCTGCTCTGGTCGCGCTTAGCGGAGTACGCCGCCAAGACGGTCGCTCGCAAGGAGCGCACTGAGTTAGAATGGCCCGCCTCAGTTGACGGCAACGCTCAACGCGTTGGGTGAAGGTCAAAAATCCGAAAGCGTCCGCCGTCACGCGCGAGGCAACGCGGGGCTCTGTGTAATCAATCGCCGTGGTGTTCGCGCCTAGGCGCCCCTGGTCGTTTCGATGCATTCGCCCCCGCCCGACGACGCTCCCTTGTGAATAGGCTGTGCAAGCCGGGTGGCACATCAAGGGGCGGGTTGAGTTTTCGGAGTTCCCGCCCAATGTGTTCCACGGTCAACCACCAATCGGATCGGTTTTCTTGTTTTCTACGAGCGCGCATGGGCACCTCCGTTTTGGTACCCCTCCACATTGTCAATGATGGAACCGAAAGTTTGTTACTCAGGAGGAGGATGATTGAGCGTGGTGAATGTTAAGGAACTCGGCAACGACAGCAATTCAATCATAATCGCCCTGTCGAATTCTCCGCCCTTGTGCAGGGCCCACTTGTTGCGGCGTCCACTGCTGGAACCTGTAGTAGTCGCCCTGTTGGGGGTTTTGAGCCTGCACCGGTTCCGCGAACCCTAGTGCAAGGATCGACGCGAGCGCCAATTTCGTGGTGATACCCATCTGACTTTTCTCCATGGGCTTTCGAGGTTACACCTTGTTCCTCGTATAGCACTGCTTCCAGATTTTCTGATTGCTGCTTTTCAGATCGCCCGCGCCTTCTGACTGGCAAGGTTCCAATGTCCGCTTTGGGTCAAAAGCAGACATTGCGTCCTGAAATCGCGATGTCCGCTTTGTGCCAAAAGCAGACATTAGCCAAGTTGTCTCTTCTTGGTCTTTGCCGCGTCATCCGATCACACCATTTGCGCGATGAACTGCTCACTAGTCAGCCTCACCATGTCCGGCAACCGTGGTTAGAGAAGGGGCGCGAGGTCGGCGAGACGATACCCCTTTGTCGCCGCTAAATTTCCACCAGTTGATTTTTGAGCAAGGACAGCGACTAGCTTTGAGCCTGCGCCCTCACCGCTTGTCCGGGTGCTCGACTTCCGTGAAAAGGGTTCCCTGTGCCGCACCTGAGCCTGCGCGGCCGCCGCCGGCACCGCGGAGCACCCATGCTGCACCCACTGCGAGAACTGCACCCACGAGTGGGCCCGCGACATACACCCAGTAGCTCGTGAAGTCGGTTGCGACGAGGTCGGGGCCGAATGTGCGCGCGGGGTTCATCGACGCTCCCGAAATCGGGCTCCCCCACAACCCAGCGAGCGCAATGTACGCGCCGACGCCGATCGCGCCGAGGATTCCGATGTTCTGGGCGCCGGACGCCGTGCCGAGAATGACACTGACGAGACCGAGGGTCAGGACGGCCTCCATCAGGAACGCATCGGACGCGGAGTATCCCGACGCCGGATAATTCGCCCCGTAGCTGGCCGACACGTTGATTACCGCGTGCAGGAACAGCGCAGCGAGCGTCGCGCCGATCAACTGCGCGACGACGTATCCTGGCACGCGACGCCATGGGAAGTCGCCGCGCAGCGAGAACGCGACGCTGACCGCGGGATTGAGGTGAGCGCCGGACACCTTGCCCATGAAGAGGATGATCGCCATCACCATCAGACCGGGTGCGACGACTGCGGCGGCACGGCTAATCGTGCCGGGAAAGGCCTGCCCCATCATCCCGCCACCGGCGGCCACGAGGACCAGGAAGAACGTTCCGAACAGCTCCGAGAAGAGGCGGCGCCACTCCTGGCTCGGATCTTGGAAGTCGTCCAGCGACGCGACGATCTCGTGATTCAGATGGCTCAGTGCTCCGCCGGCCTCCACTTGCGCCATGATCTTTCTCCAACCGATGCTACTATCCCGTTAGCCTCTCGCACTGGCTCAGCACGGCTCGTTCGAGCCAGCGAGGCGACGCGCGTGCGGATTTCTCGCGCAGGATGGGCGTCCCTTCAATCGTCGAGGACGGGACCACACCAGCCGGGTAAGGCAAGTAGGACGTAGCTCGCAGGGTCTTGCCTTGCGGAACCGGATAAAATTCGTCCAACAGCGCAAAGAGCCTTTCCGGCTGATACGCAGAATTGAGGGCCACGAAGTGGGCTGCGGCCAGTGTGTCAGCAGGTCTCTTGCCCGCAGGCGATGTCGTTGCTGCGAAGAGGCTATCGCAAGCATTCGGCTTCACCTTTGTCGTGCAGCCGGCCAGTATTGTGGCTAACGTCGCGAAATTAGCCATAGTGGGAGTGGCGGCACTGTTGAGCGTGTCCTGGATGGCCGAGCCCCACCCGCCGGTCTCGAGATTGACGAAGTTCGGCACGTTGCCGGCCGCGATTTTTAGGCCAAGTGGATTGCCTTTGATCGCACTACCGTCAAGGAACTGCGCGTGCGTCCATACCGACGCCACGGTGGTCATCTCGTTGACGACCACCTTGCCCGGCGGCGCGTTGCCCAGCACCGACAATAGGGCAATCGCCGGGTTGTCGTCGCTTCCCTTGTTGACTTGGGATTCGCCGCCTTTGGCGATGACGTACAAGATCACATCCGCGCCAGGAGTTTCTTGGCTTGCGAGCTCGAACCGACCATCGTTGTTAGCTCTTCCTTGCGCCAGCTGCCTCGGCTCCCCAGGGCTGGCGGCCCAAAGCGTCACGGTTGAATTTGCCACCGGACCACCGCCCGCTTGAACCAACCCTTCGATCCTAACAGCGGCTGCAGTCGGTCCGCTTGCACACGCCAATATGCCAAAGGTCAGTAAGCTGATGAGGAACTGAAGCTTGTTGATCCTGAGCATGCTCGTCCTCCGCGTTGCAACTGATCGAAGCGGTTTCGGCGTGCAATCGATCCAAGCGCGCTCAAATGTTAGTTTGTGCGGGAGAACCTCGAATTTGATTCACGTCAAAAAGGAGCGTTGTAATCGCATAGCTACCGCCATGTCCGCTTTGGGTCAAAAACAGACATTTGACGGAGACGGCTTGAGAGAAGGTCAATCTGCGGCGCGCTTGCTCACGCATTCGCAGGATTTGCATGATCATGTGCCGGAGCCCAGTTTCTGCTCCTGCCGCTTCACGAGGGCGATATCGTCTTCAGTGCTCGTTCTTCATTCCTGATCGAGCCGGGTCCAGGCCTCGAACAACGGCGTCCGGTCCACCGCCTGTTTCGGGAAATTGACCAGTTTCGGGTCGATCTTCACCCAGGCGGCTTTGCTGTCCGTCCAGATGTTTCCGACCGACTCGGCCCAGTCCATGTTGTCGAGCGTGCCCACGCGCACCATCTTGATGCCGGGCAGCACCGGGACGTTCCAGAGCCAGCCGTGGCAGTGCGCGCAAAAGTCCATAGCGATGACATTGCCGCTGCCTCGAAATCCTCGTCGCTCACGATCATCCCCATGGACCATGCCGCTCCTGTGAAGCGCTGGCAGTCCTTGCAATGGCAGTTGTAGACCGTCAAAGGCGAGGCCTTTAGCCGATAACGTACCGCCCCGCACTGGCATCCACCTTCCACTGGAAATTCTGGCAAAGCCATCCTCGCCTCCCCTTGTGCCGGAAGGTGTAGTTGAGTTGCGTGGAGCCGCAGGTTGCCTTTCTGAAAGCCGAGCCTGCGCCGCCCGACCGGGAATAATCCCGTTCCCGGTGAGGATAATTTAACTAGCGCACTTGCAAGAATCCAAGAGTCGAGTGAGCACGCCTCCATGTCCGCTTTGGGTCAAAAGCAGACATTGGATCGTCGCCCGTTGATGTCCGCTATTCACTCAAAAGCGGACATGGACGTGTACTCGCCGAATGTCCGCTTTGTGCCAATAACAGACGTGCAGTGATGAATTGCTGATCCATGAACGGGCCTCATAAGTTCATGCAGATTTTCCCTGCTAATCGGATTCCTGAACCGTCCTTATAAAAAGCACGTTCCCGCAGGTCGCGTGGCCGGCTTGGGACAGCAGATCGTAAACCAGTAATCCCAAAGGATTCCGGTCCGGCGGCAAGCCGGATCGCACCAGTTATGTACAGACATACTAAGGATGAGCTCATCATTTCGACCCGCGCGGCCCCGAAGACTCCGTCGGTCGCCGCGCTGATGCCGATCATGGCGGTCGTCCTGATCGCTTTCCTGGTCATCGGCATCGCTTTGCCGGTGCTTCCGCTTCACGTCCATCAAGGTCTCGGTTTCGGCGCATTCATTGTTGGCCTCGTGACCGGCAGCCAATTCGGAGCGTCCCTGCTGTCGCGTGTGTCGGCGGGCCGCTACGCCGATAAGCGGGGGCCAAAGCGCGCGGTAGTCATTGGCCTGCTGACAGCCATCGCGGCCGGGCTCCTTTACATTGTGTCGCTTCATTTTGGTGATGCACCGACAGTCTCGGTGACGATCCTGCTGCTCGGACGCGCGCTGCTTGGCAGGGCGGAGAGCTTCATTATCACCGGCGCAGTCAGCTGGGGACTTGCTCTCGTCGGCGCGAAGAATGCGGGGCGCGTCATCGCTTGGATGGGCATGGCGATGTTCGCTGCGCTGGCACTCGGGGCGCCGCTCGGAACTACGCTTTATTCTGCCGGCGGGTTCGCCGGTGTCGCTGTCGCGGCAACGCTTATGCCACTCGTGACAGTTTTGCTCGTCGCCCTATTATCGCCCGTTCCGACGGCGGACGGTGCCAGGCCGGCGTTCAAGACGGTGGCCGCCGCGGTCTGGCTGCCCGGCTCCGGTGCGGCACTGAGCAGCGTCGGCTTCGGCGCGATCATCGCTTTCAGTTCGCTCCTTGCAGCGCAGCGCGGATGGAGCCCGGTCTGGCTGCTGTTCACCGCTTTCGCACTTTCGCTGGTGGCGGCGCGTCTGCTGCTCGGTCACGCGCCTGATCGACTTGGCGGCGCCAGAATAGCGCTAGTCTGCGTGCTCATCGAAGCGGCCGGACTCGCGTTAATCTGGCTGGCGCCCGGCCGCGGCACGGCCGCAGTGGGAGCCGCTCTCGCCGGCTTCGGTTATTCACTGGTCTATCCCGGCCTCGGCGTCGAAGCTGTAGGCCGCGCCCCACCGCAAAGCCGCGGCGTTGCCATGGGCGCGTATACCGTCTTTCTCGATGTGGCGCTCGGCTTTGGCAGTCCGGCGCTCGGCCTGGTCGCCGGCCGCTTCGGCCTCGACGCGGCGTTCTTAGTTAGCGCGCTAATCGCGCTCGGTGCCGCCGTGATCGCGCTGCGCCTTCTCTTTACACACTGTTTCGATAGGAGACAGCCATGCCTCACGTCATCGTAAAACTTTGGCCCGGCAAATCGGAAAAGCAAAAGGGCAAACTCGCAGGGGAAATCACGAGGGCTGTGATGACGGTCCTAAACTACGGCGAGGAATCAGTCTCGGTCGCAATGCAGGAGGTCATGTCGAACGAATGGATGGACAAGGTCTATAAGCCAGAGATCCTCGGCAAGCCCGCGCAGATTTATAAGAAGCCGGGATATATTTCCGTTTGAACGCGCCCGCGGCAGCACTCGTTCAGTTCCGATCCCGCAGCGCTTCGACCACCAGCGCGAAGGCCGCCGACGATTGCCGCCGGCTCGGATACCAGAGGTGATAGCCGGAAAACGGCGGGCACCAGTCTTCGAGCACTCGCTTCAATCGACCCTTTGCAATGTGCGGCCGCACCAACCCTTCCGGCACATAGGTGAGGCCGAAGCCCGACAGCGCGGCACTGAGCATCTGCGCCGTGGTATTGAAGGTCAATTGACCGTCGACGCGCACTTTCAGCTCGCGGCCGGCTTTCTCGAACTCCCAAGAGTACAGACCACCATGCGTAGGTAGCCGCAGATTGATGCAGTTGTGGCCGATTAGCTCCTGCGGCCGCTTCGGTTCGAGTCGCTTTTTGAAATAAGCTGGCGCGCCGACGACCGCCATGCGCATGTCTGGCCCGATTCGCACCGCGATCATGTCCTTGCCGACCTGTTCGCCACTGCGGACACCGGCGTCGTAACGCTGCGTGACGATGTCCGTCAGCCCATAATCCACCGTGACCTCTATCTTGATGTCCGGATACTCGCGCAGCAGCTTTGAGAGCTTTGGCAGCAGGACCGCGTCAGCCGCATATTCGGTTGCTGTGATGCGAACCGTTCCGGCGGGCTTGTCGCGAAGCTCGCTCAACGCCGCAAGCTCGGCCTCGATCTCCTCGAACCGTGGACCAAGGGATTGAACGAGCCGCTCGCCCGCTTCCGTCGGTGCAACCCGGCGCGTGGTGCGGGTGAGGAGCCGCACGCCAAGCCGTGCCTCAAGTTCGCGCATGGTATGGCTAAGCGCCGATTGCGAGACGCCAAGCTTCGCCGCGGCCCTCGTGAAGCTCTGCTCCCGTGCCACGGCAAGGAAGGCGAGCAGGTCGTCGAGATGGCCCCGCTGCATTCATGGCTCCTATTCATAAGTTCATGTCGATTATAGCGGCTAATCTGAGGGGCGGCGTGGCCCTACATCATGGATAGGAAACCACAAGGAAGGACGAAGCGATGGATATCAAGCGAAACGGCACACAGCCGTCCGGCAAGGGTCCGCCCGAATGGTTCACCGGCACGGTCCGCATCGACCCGCTGTTCAAGGCGCCCGATCCGGCGCGCGCCAGCGGCGCCAGCGTCACGTTCGAGCCCGGCGCGCGCACGGCCTGGCATATGCATCCGCTCGGACAAACGCTCATCGTGACGGCAGGGTGTGGCCGCGCACAGCGCGAGGGCGGACTGGTTGAGCAAATACGGTCTGGCGATGTCGTCTGGTTTGCGCCGGGCGAGAAACACTGGCACGGCGCCGCACCGACGACCGCGATGACGCATATCGCCATTGCGGAAGCGCTCGACGGCAAGGTTGTCGACTGGATGGAACACGTCACCGACGCGCAGTACGACGCCTGATCGCCAATGTCCGCTTTGGGTCAAAAGCAGACATTACATCGATCAAACAGGATGTCCGCTTTACCCCCAATAGCGGACATTCCTCAGCGCCGTCTCGATGTCCGCTTTGTGCCAAAAGCGGACTCATGCACTGCAGCAAAGGGAGTCCTATTGGATCACCCTGTCAGCGCGTGCCACCAGACCCGCCGGCACTGCCACACCCACCGCATCGGCCGTCTTGAGATTGATCACCAACTCAAACTTCGTCGGCTGTTCCACCGGAATGTCGGCGACCTTGGCTCCGCGGAGGAGCTGAATCAGCTGTCGGGCATAAAGTCCGCTCATGATTTGAGTGAAACGCGGCCCGTAGGCAGCAAAGCCGCCTTCCTCAGCGGTTTCGGTCCATTGATACATAGCCGGCAGCCGCTGCGCAGATTTTGTTGTGGCCGATTAGAGATGATCTCCGATCAGCCACTCATTCGCAAAAAGCCAAGCCGACGGGCGGAGCTGTGCTCGATCTCCAACGAGATTTGATGCAACCATTCCTCAGCGCGATCGGCCCGAGCTTGATGGCGTCTGACATCTGCCTCGAGATTGTTTATCTGATCGTTTGCGGCTCGAAGCTGATCCGCGAGATACTCAGCGGCCTCTCTTGCCTCTTGGAGTTCAGTCTTAGTCGTCTCTCCCGCGTGTTTAACAAACTCAAGAATGGCGTTGCCTGCCCGGTCTACTATATCGGTTTCCGAGCCGGTACTTTTCTCTTTCGGAGCATACGGGATAACGGTTTTCGTACTCATCGCACCCTCCCAAACCCTGTCACAAACTACGTCGAATATTTCATCATCCAAATCCGCGCCTGCGCAGCTGCCGGAGCTATTGCGCAAGTACAGTTGGTGAATTTGTAGTTGAGGCTGACCAGCGGTGGGGGATAGCGGAGCCTTATATACGTAGCTAGGCGCCCCAGATTGGCCGCCAATGCTTGACTTGCATGCAGACCAATCGCCACGACGGTTAGTGAAGGGTTACGCACGACTCTACGCACCTACTCGCACCCAGTCTGAACGATGTGGATCGAATAACAGCTGCGGGCGGCTGAGGCAGCAGATTTCGCTGACTTAATTCCCTATTTTTCTAGTCCGTTGCAGGCGCGCAACAGCGCGACCAATTTAAACGTCGTCCGCGGCTTGGCTTGAACTATCGATATTGATGATGACCAATAACTCGAACGCGAGGGTTTCATCGCCACGCTGCCGGGCTAAGTTCGCTCAGATGCAGTGTGACTTCCCGGCAACGTTCATGAAAAATCAAATCTTGGTAAGTTGACGGCCCTGGGCTACAGTCGGACCATGCTTACGGCTTCGACGTTGACTCATCATGTTGGAGCCTTCGGAACTAAGGGGGAACTCGCCTGGGACTGCTACTCCCGGCGAGTTTCTTTTATGGGCTTTGCTGCTGTGCCAATTGGCTGGGCATGTTGAAATCGGACTTGATCGCGCGCATCGCTTCTGAGAACCCGCACCTTTACCAGCGGGACCTAGAGAAGGTCGTCAACGCAATACTAGACGAAATCGTCAAAGCTTTGAGTCGCGGTGATCGAGTCGAGCTGCGGGGTTTCGGAGCGTTTTCGGCCAAGACCCGCGAAGCGCACACGGGGCGCAACCCGCGTACTGGCGTCGTCGTCCAGGTCGCAGAGAAGGCAATTCCCTTCTTCAAAGCTGGAAAAGAGATGCGTGCCCGGCTTAATCGCGAAACTGTAGGATCTGTCAGCTGAGGGGATCAGGTAGATTCAAGCGCCCGGCTCATCGAGGGGCGCTCTTCCGACGCGAGACGCCCCCTCTTCCAAACGCGCGTCGACTACTTCGTCACCGTGACGCAACACCTTTTTAAGGTTCGACCCGGTACAGGTGCCACCGCTCGGGCACGCCTTTGAGTCGGTGAACGCCGCGATCCTTAAAGCGGATTCCAGACTGCGACATCAGATTCTTGACCGCGCTCGAAACCAGGACTTCGCCGGCACGCGCCTTCGCGGCGACGCGCGCGCCGACGTGAAACGCGAGACCAACCACGTCAGCCCCACTCACTTTGTATTCGCCTGCGTGCAGCCCCGCCCTGATCTCTAGCCCCAGCGTGCGCACCGCCTCGCGGATTGCGGTCGCGCAACGGACCCCGGAAACCGGCGCGTCGAACGTCGCGAGCAGTCCGTCCCCCGTCGTCACGACTTCTTTTCCGCGCAAAGTCTTCAGCTCTCTACGGACGGCGGCATAATAGTGATTCATCACCTGTGTCCAACGCGAATCGCCCAGCCGCGCGGCATTTTCGGTGGACCGGACGATATCGACAAACAAAATCGTGGCGAGCGCCTGTTTGAGTTCGGCGCCACGATTGGCAGGTCGGCGCCGGATCGCAATATTTCCAGCCAGCGGTTCATAGCGATGGCTGCGTCGCCGCGCGATCGCGGTTCTTGCGTAGTCTTTGGCACGCTGCACCGTGCCACAACGAATTGTTTTCGCCCGTGGCGGAAGCGTCCAGTAAATCTTTCGCCCATCTCCCACGCCATGGACCTCGACGGCGCCCCACTTCAGGAAAACCGTCGAGCCAACCCGGCGAACCCACCATGCCTTTGATGTGTATCCAGAAACGTTCGACTGATGGACTCCGATACGAAGGAATTTGGGCATGTGCGTGTGGCCGATCGAAGGACCGCTTGGGGATATCAAGGATAGAAAGTGATGATACATTCCTGGCAACAGTACTCCCAATCGAAAATTTGCCTCTGGCTCGCATGTTAATTCGCGTTCGCAATCGACCCCTACAATACCGCCATCGAACAGGCCTAAGTGGAGAACAAATGAGTCTCTGGCTCGCGGGCTATCCAAAAACGCCGGACTTCGACGTCCGCTTTGGATCAAAAGCGGACATTAAAGCGCCTCCACCCAATGTCCGCTTTACCCCCAAAAGCGGACATTGGACGGCGCAAGTTGAATGTCCGCTAAGTGCCAATAGCGGACATAGTGAAGAGACGCGTGGCCATGCGAACAACGAGTAAGAAAGGTTGTGCGGTTCTAGTGCCGTTCAAACCTCGGTCGAGGAGTGCCCAGGACAGCGATCGCTCCAACCACCAGCAGCCAGAATGGAAGTACACCCACGCCCGGAATGGCCTCCAGGGCCAGTCCCGGCAATAGCAACCACTGCCGTCCCAGCACCATGAAAAGCAGCAGCGCTGTCGCAAGATCCGCTACCCACCCGATCGGCGGCAGCGGAGTTGTGAATGCACCGATGAAATCGGAGATGCCTGCGATGACAAAGGCAAGCGCAAGCTGCTTTTTCGAAAATTTGAGAGTGTTCGAAGATGGCGTCTGTACGCTGGTCGGCTGTCTACTTGGTTCCGTGGGCGGTGGGGTCATTGGCGCGGGCCTCTAGTTTAAGAGGAGATCGCGGACACTACGCCTTTGGCAATGTCCGTTATTTCCCCGAAAGCGGACATGGTCGGGAGCGAGGCTATGTCTGCTTGCGCCACAAGCGGATGCTGCGCTCTTTATTGAATTGGCTCCCGGTAAGCCATCATCACTTCGCAGGACGCGGTTGGTAATCATGTTGCGAGGTTTTTAGACCGGGCATCTTGCAGCAAGACCTGAAAGGCGCGACAACCATTCGCAGCATTTCAGTCGGCGGGGGCTGGGTCTGCGATGCTTTCAGCACATAAAGCGGGAGAAGAGCCGCTCCTGGTCGCTGGCTCGTGCGACACATGCCCAAGTATAAAGAGTAGGAGAGTGACATGTTTGGAAAATCCCAGAGTGAAACTGCAGACAACCATCGAGATTCGACATCGGTGCAGAGCGGGCCACGCTCCGTCGCTGCGTCCTCGGCGGCGCCGGAAGCCTCCTCCATCAGTTCCGGCCTTTCGATTGTCGGCAAGATTGTCGGCCACGGCGCCCTGACCATTTTTGGTCACGTCGAAGGCGAGCTACGCGCCTCGACGGTCGTGATCGCCGAAGGGGCACAGATGGAGGGCGAGGTCAGCGCAGAGGAATTGACGATCGGAGGCTACGTCAAGGGCACCATCCATGCCAACCGCGTCAAGCTAAATGGCACCGCTGTCGTTGAGGGCGATATTTTCCATCGAACACTGACGATCGAGGAGAATGCGCGATTTGAGGGAACGTCGCGACGAAGCGAAAATACGATCGATACGCCGTCGCGCGTCCAAACAAACCGCGTCCAACCCCAGGCCACGTCGACTGACGGCAACCGGAAAGGCAACGGCGCATCAGACGGTCTCAGTCCGTTGAGCTAACGCTCACGGATTGCCCGCTATGTCCGCCTTGTGCCAAAAGCGGACATCAGCCGCCTCAATTCGATCACCTCGTCAGCGATCAAAAGCATGGCGCGAGGCTACCTTATTTCTGTTTGCGCAAACCACGCTCACCCTGTGTCCGGATTGCAACTGTTCATAGAAAAATAACGGAAACTGGCTACGGACGCCCTGCCTGCCTGCCAGAACGTGTGAGAATGGATGGGGGTCAACCGGTGGGCTGGGGGGGACGATCCGCATGATGCTGAACCGCGCTGACGAATGCAGGCGAAGGGCAAACGAGTGCCGTCGTAACGCTGCTCAACTCGCCGATGCCGTCCTGCGAGGAACGTACCTCGATTTGGCACGGCGTTGGAGCATGATGACGCACCAAGCTGAAACACCGGAAAAGGAAGGAGAAACGAAAAGAACGAGGGCCTTCCAGATGCGGTTGCTTGGGATTGCGCTTTTCATCATCGTTGGCTCTGCAGCGATTTGCGGGTCGGCTTTGGCCCAATTTTGGGGTGATCGCCCGTCGGGCGGCTGGGGCAATCATCGGTCGGGCGGCTGGGGCTGGGATGATTGGGGCGATCGCGGGCGACAAAAGCCCTCGGGCGGTTTTTTTCCCGTTCTTTGGCGATAATTACAACCGTCCGGCACCCGCTGTCGATTCCACTAAGGCGCCGCCGCCGCGAAAACTGGAGACGCCGCTGACCAGCACAGTCATGGTTATTGGTGACTCGCTTGCCGACTGGCTCGCCTACGGTTTTGATGAAATCTACGCCGACCAGCCGGACATCGGGTTCGTGCGAAAGATAGCGGCAACATCAGGCCTCATTCGTTACGACGCGAAGAACGATCAATTGGATTGGCCCCAGATCGCTAAAGATACGCTCGCTGCCGAGAAGCCGAATGCCATCATCGTCATGCTGGGCTTGAATGATCGCCTCCCGATTCGCGAGAAGGCGCTGCCCAGTCCAGAGCCACAGCATAAAGGCGAGCAGCCGCAGGCCGCTCAAGCGGCGCAAAATTCAACGCAAGGTGAGACTGCTACTTCCGCTGATTCGGAAGCACTGCAGCCGATCGAGAACAAAGCGCAACATCCGTTACCTGGCAGCTCATATGATTTCCAGACCGACGAATGGGCGGCGCTCTATGTGAAGCGCATCGACGCGATGA
>Ga0310917_10000021_pt1 | contig 56017 bp, 50 predicted proteins | sample GREbulkMGLF178_FD_203531 | JGI IMG/M metagenome (GOLD analysis project Ga0310917, IMG submission 203531) | Lab enrichment of tropical soil microbial communities from Luquillo Experimental Forest, Puerto Rico - GRE.bulkMG.LF178 | ecosystem: Environmental > Terrestrial > Soil > Tropical forest >... | reverse complement strand
ATAGCTTTCCGCCACTTCCTCGAAGGTGGGCGAGGAACGCCGCTTCGGCGCGCCGGGGATGATCGCCTGTGCGCGTGTGTGCTCGATCGGATCAATTCCGTCATCCACCAAAGCCCGCGCGGCACCGGCCTTCTCCCGAGCTTTGACAAGGCTCACGTCGGCGAGCGCGCCAAGCCCCATATCGCGAGTGCGGCCGTTCAGCGTAAATCGGTAGATCCAAGATCGGGCCCCGCCCGGCCGGATTTGCAGATAGAGACCGGCGCCGTCAGGATGCAGTTTGATGTCGGTGAGCGTGCGGATCTTTGCTTCGGTGAGTTGTTGAATGAGGCGCGCCATGAAAAATCCCTTTGTGGGCCGTACCCACGTTCCACAGCGTCCATACACTTCACGCTAAGATTTGCTACGATGTTTCGTGCGGTGTGGACGCTATGGACAAGATTTTTACAGGCTCCCTCTCCGCCACCCTACGCCCCTTTGGGGCTTTGGGTGGCAGGCCATCTTCACGATAGTTCGACATGGATGTGATGGCTCGCCGTTTTGGCAAGACGCCGGTCGCTCGTTAGCAAAGGCGCATCAAGCGCCTCTGCGAGCGCCACATAGACTGCGTCATAAGCCGTAAGGCTGTTTCGAAGTTCCCAGACCCGCGACAGCAGAAACCCGTGCGGATAGCGCCGTATTGGAAAGGCGTCGAGATCGGCGAGCGCTTCGCGTCCGCGCTCTTTGTTTATTTCTCTCGCGGCGGCATAGCGACGAATGACTTGCGCCACCTCGACATCGAGAAGATGAGGAGCGTGCAATGTCTCGTGAGTAGCAAACAGCCGCTTTTCTACCGCTTCTGTGGAAGGCGTGCGCAGTAAAACTTCGAGCAGCGCTGAGGCATCGACAACGATCACCGGCGTTCGCGCTCGGCGCGAACTGCCTCAGCGGGTGCCAGCGAGGGCGTTATCCGCGATCGACCCTGCAGGCGGCTGCGCAATTCGTCCAAGGTTGGCCTTTCCGCAACCTCGCGAATTTCACTCAGCAGGTAATCGGACAGCGACATGCCTGCCAAGGCCGCTCGCGATTTGAGCCGCCGATGGAGGCTATCGGGAACGTTGCGAATCTGGATCATAGCTGACATGTGACATACATAGAAACATGTGCATCACATGTCAACATTCGACAACATTGGGAGCTGCGGAAAGTAGTAGGGGTGGCGCCCTTTAGGCGCAGTCCCGTCCGGGTCCGATCACATCGGCGGCGTCAGCCCATCGCGGCCGATCCGCCAGGCGCGACCTTGATAAGTGCCGTCGGCCTGCTTAACCGCGACGATGAAGACTTTGGCGCCGGGCTTGATGTCGTTCTTGTCGCCTGGCACGTAAGCAACAATTGGCGCGTTTGCAGGGACTGTGATCTTCTTTTCCCCGTCCTTGTATTTCAAGGTCAGCGTTCGTCCGTCAACTGCGCTGACGACCTCCTCCACGTTGGCATTGGTCATCGTGCTTTGCGGCTGCAGGTCCCACGGATAGTGTCCTTCGCCGGTGCCGCGCATCGATTCAGGAAAAATGTGCACTTCAACCGCGTTGAGGCTGCCGTCGGGCTGGGGCATCGCGGTGACCCCGACGAACGAGTTCTGTTTGATATCGGCAAGCGACGCTTTGATGATGCCGGCGATTTGCGCATTGTCGGCAAGCGTGATTTTTAGTTCGGCACCGTCGCGCGCTTTGATCACATAAATCGCGCCGTCGACGCGTTCGATGGTGCCGCGGATGCGAACGGGCGGCGATTCCTGCGCCTGTGCGAGCCACGCAGCCAAGATCGATGCCAGACCGATGATGCCGAGTGAACGTGCCAGTGAACGTGCCAATCTCCTGCGAAACATCGCTTCTCCTCCCTCGTGATTTTTTGGATGCGCAGCCGCGGCGCTTAGAACCCAAGCGCGCCCAGCCATTTGCGCGCGCCGGCATTTCCTCTCAGGCGATGCCGAAGGTAAAGTGAATCAATTTCATTTACAAGCGAGTTTTGTAAAACGCACTGCGCATTTTCCTTGGCACGCACGCAACGCGTTGTGAAAAAAACTTTTGAAATGTGCGTGAGAGATTATGTCACCTGTTCGTCGTGCTTCACGGCAAAAGTTGGCTTTGCCGCCGGGCTGGGCGTTGAATATGCGCCGGACCCACGGTGGTCTGTGAACGCTGAAGCGCTGTACGTCGATCTGGGAAAAACTTCGGCTACTGTCGCTGCCAGAATAGGCAACCCGCCATTATCTGGTCGCTTCGATGTCCATGATACAATGTGGATCGTGCGCGCCGGCGTGAACTACAAATTCGGCCGGCTAGCGCTCGTCACATCAACCAGACGCGCGGCGCGCGCATTCTCGCGTAAAGCGGGAATCCAGATAATTTGCCGTCACAGGTTTTTCTTCTGGGTCCCCGCTTTCGCGCGGACCAGCGGCTTTTGCCGCCAATTTCCGCCATCACCGCGGTTAGAGACAAAGAAGCCTCCACGCAAAATCCGGGCGGATCGTGCGGCGGCGTCGCGCGTTATCAAGCTCAAGCATCGGCTTACCGCGGATTAGAGCATGACAGCGCGTCGGACACCTGCCGGAGCAAACGGTCGCGCCGCAGTGCAGCCGTATTTGTCCGCGCTGGGCATTCTTGTCCTTGCATTGGCGGCCGCGTTCACCGCGATTCCGGCTCTGGCCGCGGACAACGGCTCGCATGCCGGGTCGCAAGCGCTGTTCATCGGCGAACTCGCGCTTCTGCTTCTGGTCGGCCGGCTGATGGGCGAATTGGCGCAGCGCATCGGTCAGCCTTCAGTCATGGGCCAACTGATCGGCGGATTGCTGCTCGGCCCTTCCTTCTTCGGTTTGCTCTGGCCGTCGGCGCAGCACGCGATCTTTCCGTTCGGCGACCCGGCGCAGAAGAGCATGCTCGACGCCGTGTCCGAGCTCGGCGTGCTGATGCTGTTGCTGCTCACCGGCATGGAGACCGATCTACAAATGGTGCGACGGGTCGGCCGCGGCGCCGTCACCGTGGCGCTCGCTGGTGTCGCCATACCGTTCGCCTGCGGCTTTGCGCTTGGCGAAATGCTGCCGGCCGAATTCCTGCCCAAGCCCGAAGCCCGGCTCGTAACCGCGATCTTCCTCGGCATCGCGCTGTCGATTTCTTCGGTGAAGATTGTCGCGATGGTGGTGCGCGAGATGAACTTCATGCGCCGCGATCTCGGCCAAATCATTGTCGCTTCGGCCATTCTCGAAGACACCATCGGCTGGATCATTATCGCGGTGGCATTCGGCCTCGCCGCCGCGGGCAGCATCGATCTGTGGTCGGTTGGCCGCGCCGTGCTCGGCACCGGACTTTTCATGCTCGCAAGCTTTACGGTCGGGCGGCGCATAGTGTTCCACCTGATCCGCTGGGCCAACGACAATTTCCGCAGCGAATTTTCAGTCATCACCACCATCCTGATCATCATGGCGCTGATGGCGCTCACCACGCAACTGATCGGCGTCAACACCGTGCTCGGTGCATTCGTCGCCGGCGTTCTCATCGGCGAATCGCCGATACTTACCCGCCACATCGAGGAGGAATTACGCGGGCTGATCGTCGCGCTGTTCATGCCGGTGTTCTTCGGTCTCTCCGGGCTGAATGCGGATCTGACGATTTTGCGCAGCGCCGATCTCGCGCTGCTCGCCGGTGCGCTGATCGTCATCGCCAGTGTCGGAAAATTTCTCGGCGCCTTTGTGGGCGGCACCATCGGCGGATTGTCGCGCGCGGAATCGCTCGCGCTCGGATGCGCCATGAATGCGCGCGGCTCGACCGAAGTGATCGTCGCCACGCTTGGCCTGTCGGCCGGGCTCCTTAGTCAAAATCTGTTCACGCTCATCGTCGCCATGGCGATCGTGACCACAACGGCGATGCCGGCCATGCTGCGCTGGGCGCTCAAGCGTTTGCCGATGCGGAAGAAAGAACGCCTGCGGCTACAACGTGAGGAGCTGGACGCAAAAGGATTCGTGACCAATCTCGAACGCCTCCTGGTCGCGGCCGATGACAGCGCCAATGGCAAATTCGCCGCGCAGCTGGCCGGGATTATCGCCGGCTCCGGAAGCAAACCGACGACCATCCTCGATCTCGCCGCCAAGTCCAAAAAGGACACTGAAAAGGCCGAAAGAACGGCGGCGACGGCTCGCCAACCGGGGGACGACGCAAAGTCCGATGGGCGACCTTCCGAAGACTCGATCAAACGAGCCGCCGAAGCGACGACCTCGCTCGAAACTCATTCGGACGAGGAGAAAGCGGGGACGGTCGACGTCATCACGCGGCAGCACGCAGCCGGGCCCGAGGCCGTCGCCAGTGAAGCCGGCAAAGGCTACGACCTCCTTGTCGTCGGCATTGCCGATACCCATGACCCGAAGGGTGGCTTTAGCAAGGATTTGTCGTTGATCACACGAGGATTCGACGGCCCGCTCGCTGTGGTGGACTCACGCTCGCCGAGGCGCGAACCGGCGCAGCAGCGGTATGGCCGCGTTTTGATCCCGGTGAACGGTACGGACGTCTCGCGCCGTGCCGTCGAGGTCGGCCTCCTTCTGGCGCGCGCCAGGGATGCGCACGTCACGGCGCTCTATGTCACACGGGCAAATTCCCGGCCCCAGGCCAGCCCCTCGCGCCAAGCGGCCATGCGGCGCAACGAATTGGCGGTGCTGGAGGATATCGAGGCGCTGGCGGAGCGCCATGAGGTCCCTTTGCGCTGTACGACCCGCGCCAACATGGCTCCTGACGAGGCGATCCTGCACGAGGCGAAACGCGGATACGATCTTGCCGTACTTGGGGTCAGCCGGCGTCCCGGCGATGTGCTATTGTTTGGGAACACCGCCGCGGCCGTTCTTGAACGATCGCCGACATCGATTCTCTTCCTCGCGAGTTAATCTAGGCCAGGTTGCAGATTCCGGAATGATCTCATGTCGATAATTCCCCTGCTCGCACAATCGGCCTTTGACCCGGAGACGATTGAAAAATTGGTCTCGGTCTTCGAAGCCGCGTGGCACAAGGTCGAACAGTCCGGAAGCAAGCTGGCATCGCCGGCCTATAAACGCGCCGCCCAGGAAATAATCGCCAAGCGCATCATCGAAATGGCCCAGCGCGGTGAGCGTGATCCGGATGAACTCGCCGACGATGCCGTGTCGTATCTGGACCGTTCCTACGCCTGAGGTTCCGCGCGAACGCGGAACCGTTCAGTCGGCGTAGCCGAGAAAGCGGCTCTCGAAACTTGAGTCTTGTCTTGAATCTTGTTGAAAGGCCCAGCGACGTGCGCGCTCCTCCTGAACCAGCCGCCGCAACCTCGCCGCGGAGGCGGTGGCCGTACGGTGGGGGTCTTTGGCGGACGGCGTTGGCTGTGCCGCAGCAGACGCGTTGGTCGCGGCCGCCTGTTTCTCAGCATGACCGCTCATTCGCTTTGAATTCGCTTCCACTGGCGCTGCTTTGTTTGGCTGGATCGGCTTAACCACCATCGCGGTCGCGCTTTGTGCTTGATTTTGCGGCCGGACCGCCTGGTTCGGCTGGGAAACGAGCACAGAAAAAGATATCGCCAGTGCGGCAATAACGGCGCCGATACCGGCCAAATAAGCAAACATGCCTGCCAAAATGTCCATCGACGCTCTCGGGGTTTATTTTCACCGCTCCGCGCTACAATGCGGGATGTTTGTTTTTAGTTCCTTGCCCGCAAGCCCGGGTTGAGAACAGAACGCGTTCAAAAAATGGCGCAATCAGCGAACGCGACGATAACGCCGTCGTGATGTGAACCGGAATCCACTTTCGGGATCGTGCTTTAGGTGGCGGTTTGCGACACCCGGCAAAAAACCGTCCGCTCCGGCTCGAGTCCGGGGCGGATTGTTGCCGCGCAAGCGCTGGTGAGCGCGGTCAGGCCTGCGAAATAAATTTCGTGTTCAAATATGCGGCAAGCCCCTCGATGCCGCCTTCGCTGCCGTAGCCCGATTCCTTGACGCCGCCAAACGGTGTTTCTGGCGTTGAAATCGCAATCGAGTTCACACCAACCATGCCGGATTGCAACACATCGGCGATCGTAGTCGCGGTTTGCGTTGAACTCGTAAACGTGTAAGCCGCAAGTCCAAAGGGGAGCGAATTGGCGCGTTCGACGACTTCATCCAAGCTTTTGAATGTGACGACCGGCGCCACCGGACCGAATATTTCTTGCGTCATCACTTTGCTGTCATCCGGCACGTCGGTGACCACCGTCGGCTCGAAATAATAGCCTTGATTGCCGCGGCGATTGCCGCCGGTGACGATCTTGCCGCCGCGATGCTTGGCGTCATTGACGAAACTTTCCATCGCGTCGATGCGGCGGGCATTCGCCATCGGCCCCATCGTGTTGCCCTTTTCAAGACCGTCGCCGACCTTGATTGCCTTGGCATATTCGGTGAAACGCGTCAGGAAGCGATCGTAGACCGGCTCCTGCACGTAGAAGCGCGTCGGCGAAATACAGACCTGGCCGGCATTGCGATATTTGAACGCCGCAATCGTCTCGGCCGATTTTTCTGGATCGGCGTCGGCAAACACCACGACCGGCGAATGACCGCCGAGCTCCATGGTGGCGCGCTTCATGCCTTTGGCGGCAAGCACCGCGAGATGCTTACCCACGGGAATGGAGCCGGTGAAGGAGATCTTGCGCACCTCGTCTTTGGCGATGAGGTGCTCGGAAATCTCCGATGGGACGCCGAAGACCAGATTGAGCACGCCGGCAGGCAGTCCCGCGTCGACAAAACAGCGCACCATCTCGACGCAAGCGCCAGGCGTTTCTTCCGAGGCTTTGAGAATGAGCGAACAACCGGAAGCGAGCGCGCCACCAATCTTGCGCGCCGGGGTCAACGTCGGAAAATTCCACGGCGTAAACGCGGCAACGATCCCGACCGGCTCTTGCACCACGATCTGACGTATCCCCTTGGCGCGGCCAGGCACGATGCGGCCATAGGCGCGCCGGCCTTCCTCGGCGTACCAGTCGATAATATCCGCCGACGTGATCACTTCAGCCCGGGCCTCCGGATAGACCTTGCCCTGCTCCTGGACCATGATTTTCGAAATGGCATCGTAGCGTTCGCGCATCAGATCGGCGGCTTTGCGCAGAATCTTGGCGCGGTCATAAGCGGGCGTTGCCCGCCAGAGCGCGAGGCCCTTCTTGGCTGCCTCAAGCGCAGCGTCGAGATCGGCTTGGCTGGCATGCGGCAAATGCGCAAGCGGCTTTTCGGTAGCCGGATTGATCACATCCTCGCCGCGGCGGCCGTTGCCGCCGAGCCATTTGCCGTCAATGAAAAGCTCGAGATTGGCGTACATGACGTCCTCACTGTCTCCTGGGGGCTTGCGTTTCCGCTTGCGGTTGGCTGTCGTTGATCCGAGCCATTAGCAGGTTTTGCTGGTCCGTTCACCCCTGCCGTTCACACCTGCCGTTCACACCTACCGTACATCCCTGCACTATCGCAACGCGTCCGCGTCGGTTTCGCCGGTGCGAATCCGCAGCGCGTGATCGATCGGGGTGACGAAGATCTTGCCATCGCCGATTTCGCCTGTTTTCGCCGCGATGCTAATGGCCTCCACGACTTTGTTTGCATTCTCTTCCGTGACGGCGACCTCAATGCGAATTTTCGGCAAGAAGTTCACGGCATATTCGGCACCGCGATAGATTTCGGTGTGACCTTTTTGACGGCCGTAGCCCTTCACTTCAGTCACCGTCATGCCGTCAATGCCGATCGCCAGCAGCGCATCGCGCACTTCCTCGAGCTTGAACGGTTTGATGATGGCGGTGACGAGTTTCATGATATTCCCCGGCTCGCGACGCGATATTGCATCACTTCATCTATTGTGTTGATCAGCCCGCGCCACGTCCAGGGGTTCGAGGGACGCGGCGTTGCCGCAATAGGCCTTCCTGCGCCACCGACGCCACCAGCGTGCCGTCGCTCGCGAATATCAGGCCACGAGCAAAACCGCGGGAGCCGGCCAGGCTCGGACTGTCCTGGGCGTAAAGCAGCCATTCGTCGGCACGGAAAGGACGATGGAACCACATCGCGTGATCGAGGCTCGCGGCCATGATGTCGTCGCTCAGGACGCTGCGGCCGTGGGCAATGAGCGCGGCGTCGAGCAATGTCATGTCTGATGCATAAGCTAGCACGCATTGATGGATCGCCGGTTCGTCCGGCAGCCGGCCGGTGGCGCGCACCCAGACATGAAACCGGTCGCCGGCGAGCTTCTCGCCAGCATAGCGATTGTACTCGACCGGCCGCAGCTCGATAGGTCGCTCGCGCTCGTAGTATCGGCGCACCGCCTCCGGCATCAGCGGCGTTATCCGCTTCTTAAATTCCGCTTCGCTTGGCAGAGCGTCAGGTGTCGGCACGTCCGGCATTGCGAACTGATGCGACAGATCGCTTTCCTCGACGTGAAAGGATACCGCCATCGAGAAGATGGCATGGCCATGCTGAATCGCCATGACGCGCCGCGTGCTGAAGCTACGGCCGTCGCGGATTCGATCGACCTCATAGATGATCGGCACTTTTGGGTCACCGCCGATCAGGAAGTAAGCGTGCAGCGAATGCGGCGGTCGCGCCGTCACGTCATCGACGGTACGGCAGGCGGCCACCAGCGCTTGGCCTAAGACCTGCCCGCCGAATACGCGTTGCCAGCTCGATTGCGGGGAACGTCCGCGAAACAAATTCACCTCGAGCGGCTCGAGGTCGAGTATTTCGATCAGGTCCTGAACGGCGGAAGCCATGGCGTCTCCAGCGCGTGAGTTTCTTTTGCCGGTTGGCTGCGGGCGGCCCGATGCTCTCTTCTTTGGTTGCATACGGGATCGGCCGCCGGGTCAAGCCCGTCATTAAACGATGCAGGATTAACGCATCCCGATTAGCAATGCCGGGGAGCAAATCTGTTAGAGTGGAATTGATAATGACGGCCGCGTTCTTTTGACCGCGTTTGCGACCGGTTCTGCGTCAAGCGTTAATGCAGGTTCTGAGCCATGCCGCGTGCCCGCCTTGATGTCCTGATTGCCGGAGGCGGCTTCGCCGGGCTCACGCTCGCCATCGCTTTGCGGCAAGCGCTCGGCGACCCCTTTGCCGTTGCCGTTGCCGATCCAAGCCTTAGTGCCAGAAGCCTTAGTGCCACAAGCCTTAGTGCCACAGGCCTTGGTGCCACACACGGCGACGACGAGCGCGCCTCCGCCATCGTTGCCTCGGTGCGGCGGCTGTTTGAGACCATTGGCGTTTGGCAACGCGTTGCCGACGATGCACAGCCCATTCTCGACATGGTGGTCACCGACAGCCGGCTCGGCGATGCGGTGCGGCCGACCTTCCTCACTTTCGCTGGCGAGGTCGAGCCAGGTGAACCCTTCGCGCATATGATCGATAACCGCCGACTTATTGCGGCGCTGACGGAGAAAGCGCGGGAGATTGGGGTCGATCTACGATCCGCGGCAGTGACGGAATTCACGCGCGGTCGCGGAGGCGACGCGAAATTGGATCCGTCAACCGAAGCAATCGACATCGATGCGCGGCTCTCCGACGGAACACAATTGCGTTCAAGTCTTCTCGTCGCCGCCGATGGCGCAAAGTCCAGCATTCGCGGCCAGGCCGCCATTGCCACCCATGGCTGGAGCTACGGCCAGTCGGCGATTGTGGTCAATGTCGCGCATGAACGCGATCATCAAGGACGGGCGGAAGAGCATTTTCTGCCCGCCGGCCCGTTCGCGATTCTGCCGCTCAAGGCAAACCGCGCCTCGATCGTCTGGACTGAAACGACGGCGGAAGCCGAACGCATCATGGCGCTGCCGGACGAGGCGTTCCATGCCGAACTTGAGCGGCGGTTCAAGCTGCATCTTGGCGACATCAAAGTGATCGGCCGGCGGCGTGTTCATCCGCTCGGCTTCTTCGTCGCCCGCTCGTTTATCGCCGAGCGCATTGCGCTCGTTGGCGACGCCGCGCATCTAATCCATCCGATCGCGGGGCAGGGGCTAAATATGGGATTAAAAGACGTCGCTGCGCTCGCCGAAGTCATTGTCGATGCGGCGCGGCTCGGGCTCGATCCAGGCTCGCCCAATGTGCTTGAACGCTATCAGCGCTGGCGGCGCTTCGACACCATGGCCATGGGCGTCGCCACTGACGGTCTCAACCGGCTGTTCTCCAACCGATCGGACGTTTTGCGGCTCGTCAGGGATGTCGGCCTCGGCCTCGTCGATCGCCTGCCCGCACTCAAGCGCCTGTTCATTCGCGAGGCCGCGGGTCTCGTCGGCGACGTTCCCAAATTGCTTCGCGGCGAAGCGCTATAGATTGGCTATAGATTACGCGGGCTCCGGCCGGGCTTGTCCCGGCCATGAATGCCTTTAGTCTTTGCGTCATCTTGTAACGCGCCGTTCCCGGCACGCCGCCGGGCGTGGCAATCGCTTTCGGATAAGCATGGCGTTGAACCACATCGCGGTCCTCGGTGCAGGCGCCTGGGGCACAGCTTTGGCATTGACCTGCGCGCGCGCCGGACGGCGCGTTACGCTGTGGGAGCACGATGCCGCCAATGCCGAAGCGCTTAAGAAAAAGCGCGAAAGCCTGTTCCTGCCCGGCATCGAGCTCCACGAGCGGATTGCGACCGCCGATGATCTTGCCGAAGCGGCGCATGCTGAGGCGATCCTGCTCGCAGTGCCGGCGCAGGCGGTCCGCACGGTCGCGAAGGCGCTGGCGCCGTCGCTTGCTAAGGGAACGCCGATAATCGTCTGCGCCAAAGGCATCGAACGCGGCAGCAAGAAATTCATGACTGAAGTCATCGCCGACTGCGCCGCCAAAGCGGAACCGGCGATTTTGTCCGGGCCGAGCTTTGCCGCCGATGTGGCGCGCGGCATGCCGACCGCCGTCACGCTTGCGGCAGCCGATGGCAAGCTTGCCGGCGAATTGGCGCAAGCGGTCGGCTCCGCCGCGTTCCGTCCTTATCACTCCAGCGATGTTCGCGGCGTCGAGATCGGCGGCGCGGCAAAAAATGTGCTCGCGATTGCCGCCGGTGTCGTCACCGGACGCGGACTCGGCGCCAGCGCGCTGGCTGCGTTGACCACGCGCGGCTTTGCCGAGCTGGTGCGCTTCGGCAAAGCTTATGGCGCGAGGCCCGAGACCATGATGGGGCTATCCGGCCTCGGCGACCTGCTTTTGACATGCTCGAGTCCGCAGTCCCGCAACTTCACTTTCGGCATCAAACTCGGCCGCGGCGAGCCCCGGGACTCAATTCATGCTGGACTCGCCGAAGGTGTGTTTACCGCGCCCGTGCTTCTTGAAATGGCACACGATCGCTCGATCGACATGCCGATCTCGGCCGCGGTCGCTGCTTTGCTGACCGGCAAAGCGACGATCGATGCGGCGATCGAGTCGCTTTTGACCCGGCCGTTTAAGGCCGAGGCGTGACTGCCGCGGAGAGAGAAACGTGACGGAGAACTAGACAATGGCTTATTGGCTGATGAAGACCGAGCCGGAAGAGTTTTCTTGGGACGATCAGGTCAAACGCGGCAGCAAAGGCGAGCCGTGGAGCGGCGTGCGCAATTTCATCGCCCGGCGCAATCTCAAGGAAATGAAAAAGGGCGAGAAGTTCTTTTTCTACCACACGGGTGAGGAGAAGCAGATCGTCGGGATCGGCGAAATCATTCGCGAAGCCTATCCGGATCCGACCGCGAAGAAGGGCGAGCCCTGGGTCGCGGTGACGACCGTTGCCGTTGAGCCGCTGCCTAACCCGGTCACGCTTGCCACGGTCAAGGCCGAGCCGAAGCTCAAAGACATGGCGCTCGCCAAATACGCTCGGCTTTCGGTCCAGCCCGTCACCGATGGCCAATGGAAGCTGATCTGCAAGATGGCCGGGCTGAAGGAGTAGCGCCGTGTAGTTCGGCCCAGTAAGCGTTGGGCCGGCGTCCGAGCGCGTCGGGCAGGCGCGGGCCTTGAGCCTTGTCCGCTCTCAATCTGCTGTCGCATAATGCCGCGGAAACGCTTTAACCAATAAACGCCCGTGTGTGAGCGGAGGAGAGCGAAATGTCCGAGAAGATTTACGATGTACCGACCGAATGGACGAAACGCGCCTTCATCAACGAGTCGCAATACCGGAAAATGTACGAACGCTCGCTCGCCGATCCTAATGGATTTTGGGCCGAGCAGGCCAAGCGCATCCACTGGATGAAGCCCTTCACGAAGGTCAAAAACACCTCGTTCAACAAGCCCAACGTGTTCGTCAAATGGTTCGAGGACGGCGTCACTAACGTTGCCTACAATTGCATCGACCGTCATCTTCACAGCCGCGGCAAGCAGACGGCCATCGTTTGGGAAGGCGACGACCCGAAGGACTCAAAGCACATCACCTACAAAGAGCTTCACGACGAAGTTTGTCGTTTCGCCAATATTCTGCGCAATCGCAATGTCAAAAAGGGCGACCGCGTCACGATCTACATGCCCATGATTCCCGAAGCCGTTTACGCCATGCTCGCCTGTGCGCGCATCGGCGCCATCCACTCGGTGGTGTTTGGCGGCTTCTCCCCAGATTCGCTTGCCGGCCGCATTGAGGATTGTAAATCCAATATCGTCATCACCGCGGACGAAGGAATACGCGGCGGCCGGAAAATACCGCTGAAAGCGAATACTGATGCGGCGATCGCCAAAGCTGGCGGCGTCGATTACGTGATCGTCGTCAAGCGCACCGGCGCGCCGATCGACATGGATCCGGTGCGGGACGTCTGGTACCACGAGGCCAAGGACGTGGTGACGGCGGAATGTCCTTGCGAGGAGATGAACGCGGAAGATCCGCTCTTCATTCTCTACACGTCGGGTTCGACGGGACGACCGAAAGGGGTGCTGCACACCACGGCCGGCTACCTCATCTACGCAGCGATGACTCACCAATACGTGTTCGATTATCACGACGGCGACATTTATTGGTGCACGGCGGACGTTGGCTGGGTTACCGGCCACAGCTACATCGTCTATGGTCCGCTGGCGAACGGCGCCACCACACTGATGTTCGAAGGTGTGCCGAATTATCCTTCGACGTCGCGGTTCTGGGAGGTCGTCGACAAACACAAGGTCAACATTTTCTATACGGCGCCGACCGCGATCCGCGCGCTGATGCAAGCCGGCGATGCACCAGTGAAGAAGACATCACGAGCCTCATTGCGGCTTCTCGGCACGGTTGGCGAGCCGATCAATCCGGAAGCATGGGAATGGTACTATCGCGTGGTCGGCGACGACCGCTGCCCGGTCGTCGACACGTGGTGGCAGACCGAGACCGGCGGCATTCTGATCACGCCGCTGCCGGGGGCGATCCGCCTCAAGCCCGGCTCGGCGACCTTGCCGTTCTTTGGCGTCGTGCCGCAGATCGTTGATGCCGAGGGCAAGGTGCTGGAAGGCGCGACAAGCGGCAATTTGTGTATTGCGGATTCGTGGCCAGGCCAAATGCGCACCGTGTACGGCGATCATCAGCGTTTCGTGGATACCTATTTCAGCACCTATCCCGGAAAATATTTCACCGGTGATGGCTGCCGCCGCGACGAAGACGGCTACTACTGGATCACCGGTCGCGTCGACGACGTGATCAACGTAGCCGGCCACCGGCTCGGTACGGCGGAAGTGGAATCGGCGCTGGTTGCGCATCCCAAAGTTTCGGAGGCCGCCGTGGTCGGCTATCCGCACAACATCAAGGGGCAGGGCATTTACGCCTACGTGACGCTGATGGCCGGCGAACAGCCGACCGAGGAGTTGCGCAAGGAACTGGTTGGCTGGGTGCGTAAGGAGATCAGCCCGATCGCCTCGCCAGATTTGATTCAATTCGCGCCGAACCTGCCGAAGACGCGCTCCGGCAAGATCATGCGCCGCATCTTGCGCAAGATCGCCGAGGACGAATTCGGCAATCTCGGTGACACGTCAACGCTCGCCGATCCAGCCGTGGTCGACGATCTCGTCAAGAACCGGCAGAATCGCCGGAGCGCCTGAGCTTCGGGTTTGCGCTCCATGCGGCGAGCGAGGAAATCTGCGGCCAATCTCGCATGGAACCCGCCGCTGACTTGCGCTTTGCTCCGCATGTCACGAATGGAAAGTGGTGCGCGGAGAGCACACTTTTCGGAAAAATCTAGCAAACATCAACCCTGTTGCCGCTCGCATGCTGAGCGCAAAAGCCGATTCAGCTAGGTTTATTGTGCGTAACGCCATTACAGCGCTCGGGGCAGGGGGCGAAAACAGCATCGAGGAATGAAAATGCCAGGAAGGATTCTGGTTTATGGCTTGGCGGCTCTCGCCGTAGCATTCAGTTTCGTGCCTGCGCCGGTGCAGGCGCACGGTGATCGGGTGTCGGTGAAGGACAGCTATTCGCCTGGAACCATTCTCATTCGTACCAACGAACGCCGGCTCTATTATTTCGTCGGCTTCGGCGAGGCCATTCGCTATCCCGTCGGCGTCGGCCGCGCCGGCATGCAGTGGGCGGGGAGTGCTTTCATCGACGGCAAATATATCCGCCCGGCTTGGTCGGCGCCTGCTTCGATCAGAAGCGATTACCGCAAGCTGCCATCAGTGGTCCCTAGCGGCTCGTCGCACAATCCGATGGGCGCCGCGGCGATGACGCTTTCCGGTGGCGGCGAATACGCCATTCACGGCACCAACGCGCCGGGCACGATCGGCGGCTTCGTCTCCCACGGCTGCATTCGCATGTACAACGAGGACATTATGGAGTTGTTCAACCGGGTCAGCATCGGCACGCGGGTCGTGGTGACGAGGTGATCGCGGATTGGCTATCCGCGCCCCTTCGGTCGTGAAAAAACCTAATCTGCAGCGTGATCAGTGCGGGGCGGCAATGACTTAGCCGCCAGCGGCTTCGTCGGGTTTGCGGGCATTCTGAATCGGATTCTGACCGCCATTCTGAATGGTTGTGCCCTGTTCGTTCGCCAGCCGGTGAGCGTGCCGCTTACGGGTTGCAGCAAGAGCACGTTGCATCGTGGCCTTGGCATAGCCGCTATAGGCCCGGTCGGTGCGGTGACCGGATAGTGCGCGTCCTTGCCCCGTCGTCAGTTCAGCTTCCTCCAATTCGGTCATCCCGCCGTGCCGGCAAGCGTCAAGCGTGAATGTCTCGGGCAGTCCTAAGTCGTGGCGCAGTTTGCGAACCAACTTCGCCATGTACATCGGCGTATATGGCTTACTGGTGCTGCCTTGTTCTCTAAGGATTAAAGGCACGCCACGGCGCGGTAGGTGCTGCAATACCGCTTCGGCGTCGGCATAAAACGTGACGACGCCGGCAGGGGTGATCTCCTCGAGCGGATGCCAGACGGCGACACCTGTCTTGTGGTGTTCGATCTTGATCGCCGTCGGCACGTCACGGCCGCGATAGTCCGACCAAGTGATGTAGCCAGCGAGCACATTCTCCGGTCGCTGCAACCATTCGAAACAGATGACAGCAGCGGCGGCCGGCTCTGGACAACCCGCCTCGATTGCTTTCCAAGCAAACTCGTACACGGTGTCACGGTCGACGGCGGCCTTAACCTTCTTCACGCGCCGCTTGGTCGTCACGCCTGTCCAGGGATTCGGTACGTCCTTGTTGAAGGCATCAGGGTGCAATCGCTGCACCACCGTCCAGGCGCGCCGGCAAAGGATGACCATCTTCTCGCCTTGCCTCAGGCGCACGCCATTAGGGCCCTCAGTCACGATGATGTACAATTTGTCTGCACTAAGCGGCGTGATTGATTTAACGCCGCACGCACCTACACGGTCGCCAGATTTTGTGCGGGTATTGGCGAGCAACAACATGGTGCGCTCATAATCCGGCCGGCTTCGCTCAGAAACTCTCTCAAGATAGCAGACGGCCGCATGCGCCCGAGCTGCTGCGCACGCGCGGCGAGCGGCCATCCAATGGCCGAACCAGCAAAGGCTTCGATGAAATCGCGGCGTCGCATTATAGCCCCAAGGCTCACGAGCACGCCTCAACCCCATTTCGCCGGTCGCAAATCCCCGCTGTAATTGTCGCGTTCGGCGAATCCAGTCCTTGCGGACGGACCTGCACAGTTCGCAGCAATTCAGGGCGCGGGCGGCGCCAGCATCGAAGTGATCCCGGTCAACATTCGGGACACGAGCGACATCGAGCGTGGCCTACTGGCATTCGCACACCAGTCGAATGGTGGACTGATCGTGACTGGCAGTGCGTTGGCCATAGTAAATCGAGCTTTAATTATCGGGATTGCCGCGCGCTCCAAGTTCCCCGCGATTTACTACCAGCGGAGCTTCGTTACCGATGGCGGCTTGCTTTCCTATGGGCCAGATTTTTCCGACCAATTTCGCCGTGCAGCGGGTTACGTCGATCGCATCCTGCATGGAGACAAGCCGGCCGATCTTCCAGTTCAGGCGCCGACCAAGTATGAGCTGGTGATCAATTTCAAAACCGCTAAAGCACTCGGGCTTACGGTGCCGCCCAACCTGCTGGCGACTGCCGACGAGGTGATCGAATAGCGACGTTTTTGCTGCAGCGCATTAGTCCGCTTTTGGCACAAAGCGGACATTCAAGAGCACTCACCTGATGTCTGCTTTGAGGGGTAAAGCGGACATCGATGGGACAGGGCCGCCCATACCAAAAACCCTGCCTTTCCTGAGCCGAAATTCTCTAGTGATTTCAAATTGAATTTTGCTACGAAAAAATCTCTGACTTGCTGTCAGTAATGGGCGAACTCAAAGCGAAGGGGGTTGATCTCTACTTGCACCAGCAATCGCTCGACACCAGCACGCCCGCTGGCAAAGCGATGTTTCAAATGTTGGGGGTGTTCAGCGAATTTGAGCGCGAGATTATCCGAGAGCGCGTCAACTCTGGCCTCGCTCGCGCAAAGGCACAAGGCAAGAAACTAGGACGCCCACGGCGTGACACGCCAAAGCGTCTGGCTGCAATCCGCAAACTGCGCAAGCGGGGCATCGGCATCAACAAGATTGCCAGCAAACTCGGTATTGGCGTCAGCGTTGTGCAGCGTGTTTTGAGCGGTAACCCATAAACTCACGGATGCGGTGCTTGGACGGCTGTGCAAGTCGCCGCGATCTGTATCGTGTAAACGGAAGGAGATGAGGAACATGGTTTTCAAGCCAGGACAGTCAGGCAATCCAAAAGGCAAGCCAAAGGGGACGCAAAACAAAGCAACAGTGCAGCTGCGCGAAGCAATCCTTGGCGCTCTGGAAGCCGCCGGCGGACCAGAAGGCAGCGTCGGTTACTTGACCAGGCTGGCTGTCGAAAATTCGAGTGCGTTCGCGTCGCTCCTGGCCAAGGTGCTGCCGAGCACGCTCGCCGCCGACGAAGCTAGCGGTAACGTCAAAATCCAGTTCGAGCAATTCGCCGGCGAGATGGCCGGGCGTGCCGATTCCGGCTGAGGCGAAAGTCACCGCCTGATCGGTCGTGCGCAGGAACTTTACGAACTCCGCCATGGTCGAGTAGGGCGCGTTCCCTGGCACGACCAGCGCGAGCGGCACGACTCCGGCGAGCGCAATTGCTTGCAGATCCTTGCGCGGGTCATATCCCGCGTCCTTCATGAAAAACGGATTGATCGCGATTTCCGGTGTCTGCGCCACCGTCAGCGTGTAGCCGTCCGGCTCGGCATTGACTACATCGCGCGCACCAAGGGTGCCGCCGGGCGCCGGGACGGTTCTCGACCACGACCGATTGTCCAAGCGCGCTCGAGAGCTTGTTGCCAACGAGGCGCGCGACGATATCGCCAGTGCCGCCCGGTGCGAAATTCACGATGAGATGGAATCGGCCGGCTGGGAAAGGCATCGGGAAAGGCCGGCGCGGTGGCGGCAAGTGCCACCGCGAGCGCGATCGGGGTAGCGGCGCGGATACCGGCAAATGCATTCATCTGAACAGTCCTCCGCAGCGATCGTTTTGCGTCTAGTCGTTACTTCTGGCACAAAGCGCGGCTCCAACGGAAGCTTGGATTAAAGCGTGATCGCGAAAAGTGGACACCGGTTTTCGGAAAAGATCATGCTCAAAAAGCTTTAGGTTGAAGACGCCAAAGCGGGAGGCGGCGAAAAGCGGCGATGGCCCATATCGAGGCGCGCGACATTGCGCTCACCTATCAGACGCCAAGCGGAATGGTGCAAGCCGTTCACGGCGTCAGCTTCGGCATCGAGGCATCCGAATTTCTCTGCATCGTCGGCGCGAGCGGGCGCGGCAAGTCGACGCTTTTGAACATCATCGCCGGCTTCCTTACTCCGACCGCGGGCGAAATCCGGATCGCCGGCGCGCCGGTCAAGGGCTACGGCATGGATCGTGGTGTCGTGTTCCAGGATTTCGCGCAGCTCTTTCCCTGGCGCACCGCGCTCGGCAATGTGGCCTTTGGGCTCGAAATGAAAGGCATATCCAAGGCGCAACGCGAGGTGATTGCGCTCGAACAGCTCCGGCTCGTCAAACTTGAAAGCTTCGCGCGCTCGTACCCGCATCATCTATCCGGCGGGATGCAGCAACGGGTCGCGATCGCCCGTGCCCTCGCCTACAACCCCGCGGTATTGTTGATGGACGAGCCGTTCGCGGCGCTCGACGCCTTGACGCGCGATGAGATGCAGCGGCTCCTTGCCGAAGTTTGGCGCACGATGCGCAAGACGGTGATTTACGTGACGCACAATGTCGCCGAAGCAGTCTATTTGGCGGATCGCGTGCTGGTGATGACGCCGCATCCGGGCACCATCAAAACCGAGGTGGCCATTTGCCTCCCGCGCCCGCGCGATCCACTCAGCATGGAATTTCTTGACTATCAGAAAGAGCTGCTGGGTCTTCTTGGCCACGAAAAGCAGGAAGATCTCGTTGGCCAGGAAAAGCGGGCGACGCAAGCGCGCTAAAAACTAGCGTAGCGAATAGCAAGCAGAAAATAAAAACGCCGGAGGAACACCATGGTACAGCAAACGATGAGGCAGCAATCGAGGCTCACACGACGTCAGTGCCTCATTGCCGGGGCGGCGGGGCCGTGGGCGTTTGGCTCGACTGCGCGGCGCGCTGCGGCGGTCATTGCTACTGTTCGGCAGGGCTATCAAACCAACATCTGGGGCATGCCCACGTATTATTTGTTGAAGTCGGGTTATCTCGAAAAGCACCAGATCGCGGCCGAGGAGTTCGCGGTACCATCCGGCAATCTCACCATGCAGCAGATGGTGGCGCGGCAGATCGATCTCGGCACCTATGCCGGCCAATCCTTCATCATCGGCAATGCCAAAGGCGGACTCGTCGCTATTGCGCTCATCGAACATGTTGGCAAGACCGCGCGCATTACCGCGCGCAAGGATCTCAATATCACCAAAGTGGAAGAGCTGCGCGGGCGGCGGATCGCCAACCAGACCGGCTCATCGGTCGGCAATGTTTTTGTCGATACGATCATGCCGCAGCACGGCCTCAACAAGGGCGATTATGTCGAAGTGCGGATGGACGTGAACAATATGGTTGCAGCGCTCGCGGCGAAAACGATCGATGCGATGGTTAATGTCGAGCCCTATAATGTCATCGCTGTCGCCGATGGCATCGGCAGCGATCTTCTCGATTTCTCCGGCGTCGATCCGATGCCGGTCTTCATGGCGGCGACGCCCGATTTCGTCCAGGCAAAGCCCGACGTCATCATCGCTTATCTGAAAGCCTGGCTCGACGTTTCCAACGATTTCAGGAATTCGCCGCAAAAGGTGGCCGACGTCATCTACCAGTTTTACGCCGATAAGGGTTACACCATGTCGCGCGATACGTTCGCCAAGGCACTCTCGCGCGTCGAGGTAAATCCCGGCTTCCCGCCTGACTTGCAACCGTATATGCAGCAGCAGGCGGAGATCCTGCTCGCGGACAAGAAAATCGGCGCCATTCCCGATTGGAAGGCGCACTACGGCCGGATTTCATGGACCGCGCCCGCGCTGCGTCGTAACTGAGGCCATCGCTATCGACGATTTTTATCTGACAGGAGATTTGACTGATGCTGACCAAAGACGAAAGCCCGCTGACCAAGGGCTATCAGCCCGTCGTCTGGAATTTCAAACTTTTGGCGCACGACCTGCTCGGCGGCTTCGGCGGCATGGGCGAGGGCATGTCGGTGCAAATCGCGCCGGACGGGCGGCGCATCATCTGGCTCGCGCATGAGAGCGCGCCGAAGAATTTCACCGCCGTCGACGTCTCCGATCCGCGCAAGCCGAAAGTGGTGTGCCAGACCGATCTGCCGCACGCCAATATGCGCTCGAACTCGCTGGAAACGTGCGGCAACATGATGGCGGTCGCTTACCAGACGTCGAAGAAGGACCTTAAGCCCGCCGGCTTTGAACTGTTCGATATTTCCAAGCCGGAAAATCCGAAATCGATTGCGTTTTTCGATTGCTCCGGCCCGCATTCGCGCGGAGTGCATCAGCTTTGGTTCTGCGATGGCGAATTCGTCCATTGCGCGTCCGGTTCGCGCGATTTCGTGCCGACCAATCCAAACGACGACCAGTTCTACCGCTGTGTCGATGTCCGCAACCCGTCGAAGCCGGTCGAAATCGGCCGCTGGTGGATGCCGGGCACGCGTCAGGGCGACAATGTCATGCCGCCGCCACGCCACCCGATCGACAAGGGCTACCGCGCCCACAACACCAACGTCTATCCGCAGCGGGGCGACCGTTGCTATCTCGCCTATATCGACGGCGGCATGTTCGTTTTGGACATTTCCGACAAAGCCAATCCGAAGAAAATTTCGCAGTGGACCAATTCGCCGCCCTATACCGGCTTCATGCACACGGTAGTCCCGTTATTCGACCGCGGGCTGATGCTGGTGACCGATGAATCGACCGAGAACAACGCCAAGGACTGGCCGAAGCTGATCTGGATTCTGGATGCGCGCGACGAAACCAATCTGGTGCCGATCGCGACCTGCCCGATGCCCGATCACCGGATTTACGCGCAGGCCGGACGGTTCGGCGCTCACAATATTCACGAGAATGTACCGCTGCCGACGGCATGGCAGTCCGATCAGATCGTGCTCGGCACGTTCTTCAACGGCGGGCTTCGCGGCTACGATATTTCCAATCCCTATCAGCCCAAGGAGGTCGGCATTTTTATGCCACCGGCGCCGGCGGGCGCGCCGACCGGTACGATCCAGATCAACGACGTGTTCGTCGACGAGCGCAGCATCGTTTACGCGGTCGATCGCCACATTGGCGGGCTTTATATCCTGGAGATGGATTTTTGATGCTGCTAAGCCGTCATCCTGAGATGCGAGCGGAGCGAGCCTCGAAGGATGGCGCCGCGTGCCAGGCCTTAGACGGCCATCCTTCGAGGCCCGCCTGCGGCGGGCGCCTCAGGATGACGTGAATCTCGCAATGCTCGACCTTTTTCCTTCGCGTGAGGCCGGCCCGTTTGGGCGAAGGCTCAAGCGCGAGCGCGGCGCCCGCATTCCGGTTACGCTGGTCACCGGCTTTCTCGGCGCCGGCAAGACGACGCTAATCCGCCGTTTCCTTGCTTCGCCCGAAGGGCAAGGGACGGCAGTGATCGTTAATGAATTCGGCACTGTCGGCATCGATGACGCGCTCATGCGCGGGAGCGCGGAGCAGACCGTGCTCCTTGGCAATGGCTGCGTCTGCTGCATCAGCCGCACCGATCTACAATTGGCGCTGCGCCAACTCGTCATCGACCGCGAGCGCGGCGCGGTGCCGGGCTTCGCGCGCGTCGTCATCGAGACCTCCGGGCTTGCCGATCCGGGGCCGATCCTGCAGACATTCTCCACTGATCGCGCGCTCGGCGGCGAATTCCACATCGACGCGATGCTGGCGGTGGTCGACGCGGTGAACGGCGAAGCGACACTGGCAAAGACCGCGGAAGCGCGCAAGCAGGTGATCCTGGCCGATCGTCTCATCGTCTCGAAGAGCGATCTCGCCGTCGCTGCCGATCTGGAAAATCTGACGCGGCGCTTGCAACACCTCAATCCGCGCGCAGCAATCGACATCGCCGTCGGCGGCATGCTCGATCCGAACCGTTTCATCGCGCCGGCAACCGCGCCGCGCGGCAGCTTCGTCGCCGAGGCCGAGCACAGCGACGGAATTTCAAGCTTCGTACTGGCGCGGCAAGAGCCGATCGAATGGCTGGGTTTCGCGCGCGCCATGGAGACGCTGATCGCGCTGCGCGGCGCCGATCTGTTGCGCGCCAAGGGCATTCTCAATGTTGCCGGCTGCCGCGGTCCGGTGGTGGTTCAATACGTCCAGCATCTCGCCCATCCGCCGGTAGAACTGCAAACCTGGCCGGACCAAAACCGCGACAGCCGCCTTGTGTTCATCACGCGGAACCTGCGCGAAGCGCAAATCCGCGATCTGTTTGGCGCCGTGGCAGCGCTGGCAAGGACCGCATACGAGGTTTAATTGACCGTCGCCGCAACGATCACCGGCTGCAGGGCGGTAACGCCGTCAACCAATAGGCCGCTGCGGGTCGCGATATAACCCACACTGAGCGATAGGGCGCCGAAGAACAGCATGAGCCCGATGGGCCGTCGGTGTCATCGGCCGCAAATTGGGCCGCAAATTGGGCCGGAAATTCAGACAAGGCGCTGGCGATCGCACGCAGGAAAGCTCGCCGTCGACGGTACGAATTTCATGCCCGAAACATGTTTCGCAGCACCTGACTTAGCAGTAATCTCTTCGGTCACGATTACGCGCCAGTAGTACCATCCAACAAAGCTACGGTGCGCATTGCGGAGGACACACCACAATGACCGAGAAATTTTCACTCAACGTGAACGGCGAGACGCATAGCGTCGAAGCCGATCCGGATATGCCGCTGCTTTATGCGTTGCGTAATGACCTCGGCCTCAACAATCCGCATTTCGGCTGTGGTCTTGCGCAATGCGGCGCCTGCACCGTGCAGCTCGATGGTCAGCCGACCCGCTCCTGCATCACGCCAGTCTCCGCGGTCGGCGACGGCAAGATCACCACGCTCGCCGGCTTGGGCACGCCGGACAAGCCGCATCCGCTGCAGACGGCCTATGTCGAGGAGCAAGTGCCGCAATGCGGCTATTGCATCAATGGCTGGATCATGACGGCCGCCGCATTCCTGCGCGACAACAAAAAGCCGACCGACAAGCAAATCAAAGATGCACTGTCCGGGCTGAAATGCCGATGCGGCACGCATGTCGCCATTCTCCGCGCCGTTAAGCGCGCCGCGGCGATGATGGGCTGAGGGGAGGGCGCCATGAACAAAGCCATTACCAGGATGGAAAGACTCGCCAGTTTTTCCCGCCGCAGTTTTGTCAAAACTAGCGGCGCACTCGTCGTCTCGATCGGCGCGCCGGTCACGTTCGAATTTGCACGCGCCGACGATGCGGCGACTGCCGCAGCGATGAGCGTGACAGTGAAGCCGGCGCTCACCCCCGACCAACTCTCGAGCTACATCGCGGTGAATGCCGACGGCACGATCTCGGCCTTCTTCGGCAAAATGGACATGGGCCAAGGGCTATTCGTCGCGGTCGGCCAGATCGTCGCCGAAGAGCTCGATGTGCCGTTTGATCGCGTCAACGTGTTCATGGGCGATACTGCAACCAGCGTGAACCAAGGCGGCGCGTCCGGCTCGACCGGCCTTCAGGAAGGTGGCAAGCAGATGCGCGTTGCCGCCGCCGAGGCGCGGCGCGTTCTCGTCGCGATGGCCGCCGACAAGCTCGGCATGCCCGCCGAACAGCTCACGGTGACGGATGGCGTGGTGCACGCCGCGAGTGATGCGGCGAAGAAAGTCAGCTACGCCGAGCTCATCGGCGGCCGTTACTTCAACATCCATCTCGACTGGAACGGCAAATACGGCAATCCGCTCTACGCTCCAGGCAAGGCGCAACCGAAAGACCCGAAGACGCACACAATCGTCGGGCAGCCGATCAAACGGCAAGACATCGCGCCGAAAGTCTTTGCCCAGCAGGATTTTTGCACCGACATCAAAGTGCCGGGCATGGTGCACGGCCGCATGATCCGCCCGGCGATTGCCGGCGCGGTGCCGGTCAAGGTCGACGACAGTTCGATCAAGGACATTCCGAGCGCCAAGGCCGTCTGGAATCAGGGCTTCCTCGGCGTCGTGGCGGATAGCGAGTGGGACGCGATCAAGGCGTCACAGCAGCTCAAGGTCGAATGGTCGGACGCCAAGCCGCCGTTTCCTGATCGGGCCGCGCTTTACGATCACATCCGCAAAACGGCATCGCGCAGACGCGAAGTGGAGGGCAAGCAAGCCGGCAATGTCGACGATGCCTTCAAGACGGCGGCGCGTGTCATTGCCGCCGAGTATGAATGGCCGTTTCAGTCCCACGCCAGCATGGGACCGGCCTGCTCCTTGGTGGACATCAAGGACGGCCATGTCACCTGTTGGAGCGGCTCCCAGAAACCGCACTTCGTGTGTGCGGGCCTTGCCGCGATTCTGCAAGTGCCGGAAGACAATGTTCACGTGATCTGGACGCCGGGTCCCGGCTCCTACGGCCGCAACGACGCCGACGATGCGGCGATGGATGCCGCCGTGCTGGCCAAAGCCGTGGGCAAGCCGGTCCGCGTGCAATACATGCGCAATCAGGGCACCGGCTGGGATCCAAAGGGTCCCGCCTCCGTGCATCAGGTGCGCGCGGCGCTCGATGCCTCGGGCAATGTCATTGCCTACGATTTTCTCAGCAAGGCTTTCTCGCGCGTCGATGTCGATACCAATGGCAGCAAGCCGTATGACACGCTCGCCGGCCAGATGCTCGGAGCCAATCTGAAATCAGGCGACGGCTTCGGCATTCCGGCGGAATCCTACGAATTCGCCAATAAGCGAACCGCTTGGGAAGTCATTCCGGCGCTCCTTGACCGCGCTTCGCCGCTTCGCACCTCGCATTTGCGCGATCCGGTCGGTCCGCAGATCCATTTCGCCAGCGAATCGTTCATGGACGAAGTCGCCGCGGCTTTGAACATGGACGCGATCGAGTTCCGGCTGCGCTATGTGAGGGACCCGCGCGACATTGCCGTCATCAAGGCGGCAGCGGAGAAGGCGAATTGGCAAAGCCGGCCGTCGCCGCGCAAGGACCAGACCGGTGACAAGGTGTCCGGTCGTGGCATCGCCTATGCACAGCGTAACGGCACGCGGGTCGCGATGATCGCGGAAGTCGATATCGACCGCCGCAGCGGCAAAATCTCGGTGCGCAAATTCACCGTGGCGCATGATTGCGGCCAGATCATCAACCCCGATGGTTTGCGCATGACCATCGAAGGCAACGTCGTGCAAGGAATCAGCCGCACATTGTGGGAGGAAGTGAAGTTCGACAACAAGAACGTGACCAGCGTCGACTGGCTGAGCTATCCGATTCTCGACATTACCGAGACCCCGGAGCAGATCGACGTGGTGCTGATCAATCACCCGGAAATCGTCCCATCGGGCGCCGGCGAACCGTCGAGCCGTCCGGTCGCCGCCGCGATCGCCAATGCGGTGTTCGACGCGACCGGCGTGCGCATCCGGCGCGTCCCGTTCGCGCCAGACTATGTGAAGGCGGCACTGTCGTAGCACTGCGCCCGCGGCATCTTAGAGAGGCGGCTCAACGCCGCCTTCCTTTTTGCACGCGATGCCAGCCTCCTCCAGGTCGAGTTCACGCTCGATACGCCGACGTGCCTCATCGGTTATCCGGCCCTCGCGCAAGAGTTGGTAGATGAATTCCCGCTCGAGCGCGATCAAATCCGATCTCACGCTCGCCGCTGCCGAAGCAGCATCCGACTCGTTGTCCGCGGCTGTTGGCAATCGCCCCGATCTATATTCATGTCGGGCCCGCAGAATCGCCAAAGCCTCGGTAGAAATGCGGTTATCGGCTACGAGTTCTTCTAGCCGTGTTTGCGCGAGCTTAAGGGCATCTGAGCGCGCGGCAAGCTCGGCTTTTTGCTCGCGGTCGCGCTCGTCAGCGGCATGAAGGCTGAGGCCGAGCCAACGGACAACGCTTGGCAACAACAAGCCCTGGCCCACAAGCGTTAGAACGATGACTCCAAAAGTAATAAACAAGATGAGATCACGAAACGGGAATGGTGCGCCAGAACTCGTAATCAAAGGGATCGCCAATGCGGCGGCGAGCGAGACCACACCCCGTATGCCCACGAACGATAAAAAAAAGGTCCACTGCGGTGGCGGCAACGGATCCCGCCGCGCAACTCTGGCACTTAGCCAACGTGGCAAGTAGACTGACGGATAGACCCAGACGAATCGCGCCACGACAATCACGATCACGGTCAGAACGACGGCCAGTATCGACTGCTGAATGGGGAAAATGTCCGATCTATCGAGCAGCGTGCGTATCTGCAGACCCGTGACCAAGAAGATCAGGCCTTCGAGCAGATAGACGAGGAGGTCCCAGAAAAAGATTCCTTGCAGTCGGGTCGCGGCCGGAATGAGTAGCGGCCCGTTCCAGCTAACGTATAAGCCAGTCGCCACCGTCGCCAGCACGCCCGATCCACCCAAATGCGCGGGCACCAGGAAGGCGAGGTAAGGCGTCATCAGCGACAGCGTGATCTCGACGCGAGGGTCGCGTGCCCAGCGCCGTAGCCGCAGGCTGAGCCAGCCGATGGCGATGCCATAAGCAATTTCGCCGACAACAATGAGAACGAATGTTCCGGCGGCCTGGCCGAGCGAGAACAAGCCGGTGCCCACCGCAGCAACGGCAAACCGGTAGAGAATCAGAGCCGTGGCGTCATTGGCGACGCCTTCGCCGTCGAGCACAACAACCAGGCGGCGCGGGATGCCGAGCTGCCGTGTGATCGCCAACGGTGCGACAACATCGGGCGGCGCCACAATGGCGCCGAGCACGAAGGCGACGCCGATCGGCATGCCGAGCACCCAATGCGCCAGACCGGCCACTGCACAAGCAGTGAATACAACGCATCCCACCGCCAGAAGGGCGATTGGGCGCAAGTTGAATCGAAACTCCCGCCAGCTCATGGCGACGCCGGCCGAATAAATCAGCGGCGGTAGTATTCCGAGCAGCACAAGTTCTGGTGCAAGTGCGATCCTTGGCAGACCGGGGACCAGAGCCAGCGCGATTCCGGCAATGACGAGAAGAATTGAGGGAGCGGAATTAATGCGCCGCGCGACAACGGCCACGATCACCATGACCGCGAGTAACAGCAACAGAGTTTGTATGGTCTGTTCCACGATCTGACTTGCGATGGCGCAGCCTGGACTTTTCTCCTCGAACCAGCGGGCTAGAACATTGTGTTGTTATTGGCGGATTTTTCGGGAACCGGCTGGATGACGTCCCAGTGTTCGACGATCTTGCCGTTTTCCAGTTTGTAAATGTTTACGATCGCGTTGCCGCGCGAACCCGGTGTCGGCACGCTATGGACATGATGAATCACGTAGTCGCCGTCGGCGAAAACGCGGACGACGTCGCTGTGCGCGTCGGGGAACTTATCGCGTAGGAAGCTGATATAAGCCTTGAGCCCTTCCGGCCCATCGGTGGCGTTGGGATTGTGCTGCACATAGCGCGGCCCGAGGAATTTTGCGGCAGCTTCGAAATCCTTCTTGTTCACGGCAAGCTCGTAGAATTCCGCCACCGCTTTCTTGTTGGCTTCCATTTGTTCGGCGGTAGCGGCGTAAGCGGCTGGGGCGAATGCAATCAGTGCAGCGATGCAGAACAAACGAAGCATGGTGGCCTCCTTGGGAAGGCTAACATCATAATGCAATCGCAAGGGGGAGAGAGAAGGTTCCTCTCGGCCATCAAGGATAAAAATTCCACTGAATGCGCACGAGCGCCGAGATCACGCCAGTCGTTCCGACCCTGAAGGTGGTAGGCGCGGCGCCGGTGGGCGCGAAGGTAACAGTGCCGCCGTCGAATGCCGTCTTGGCGAGCGCGGTGTATTGCAGGTCGACGCCTACGTCGAGGCTCCTGACCGGATTCCACAATGTGCGCGATCCGATCTGCCAGGCCGCCCAATCGGCGCAGCCGGGACGAAATCCATTCGGCGCGCAGACCAGCGTATCGACGGCGGAGCTCTCGGCGCGGTAATTGACATAACCGCCATAGATTGAGCTGCGCAGATTCAGCACCCAATAATGCTGGATGCCGGCATATATGTTCCAGGCGGCTGGCAGTTGTAGCTGCGTGGCGCCGGTGCCGGGACTGTTCGCCATAAAGGCGTCGTCCACCCACGCCAGCCCGATCGTGCCCGAATTGACAAGGCCGAAAGTTTGGTCGGCGAGGCGTGAGGAGCTGTTGATGATGCAGTGGCCGCTCCAGCCGCGGCAGTACTGTGCTTGCGCGGCAAAGGTGTCGCCCTGCGACGGCAAGTTCACTTGCAGGCCAGCACCGACGGCCCAGCCCCACGCATCTGCCGGGTGAGCCACACCGGCGAGCAGGCCGTTGGCAGTGGCGTTGTAGTAGCGTGCGCGATCGTCGTGCAGCGCGCCCATCACTTGCGCCGCGCCCCAACTTTGGTCGACGCGAATATTGCTGGCGATATCAGGTACGACGAAGCCGGCATTATTCCACGGGCTGTTAGTCGGGCCGCCAGAAGCGAGGATCGGAAAGAACGTGCCGAACCCTGCGATCACCCCGGCAGGCGGCGCGGCATTGAGATCCTTGATCGGCCGGGCATAGAACGTCCCGTCTTCGATCCCGAGACTCGCCGTCCAGCCGCCACCGAGCGGGGCGGTGTAGGTGAATGCATTGATGCCGAAGCGGCCGAGGTCTTGATAGGCAAAATTGGTCTGCAGGCTGTAGCGGGCGGTGTCGAAGAAATCGAAAGCGGAGGCTGACTTGCCGAGAGTGAAGCCGGCGAACTAGATGAAGGCGCGCGCAAGATAGAGATTATTGTTGCCGTTCGGCGTCGCTCCGGCTGTGGCCGCGCCACCGGCCGTCGGCACTGCGGTGCCAGGGAGGCTGAGCGTCGGAGCGTCGTTGCTGGTGTATTGCCAACCGCCGAGGAGATAGGCGCGGAGCGTCCCGTACTCGGTCTGCTCGCGCGCATCGAGCGAAATGCCGGTCCGTACGCGGGTATCGATTTGATCGCCGCCGCGAAAGAATTGCGCGTTGGCGCCATTGATCGCCGGTTCGAACGAGCCGATGGCGTCGTATTTGATTTCGGCGCGCACGAAGCCGCCGATCTTTATACAGGTCTGCGTGCCAGGAAGGTAATAAAAGCCGTCGCCGTAAAGGCTACAGACTTTTACGTACTGGACCGGCTTGGCTTTGACCGGCAGCTCGGCCGCATGCGCGCGGACCACTGTGATAAGCACGGCGATGCCGCCGAGCAAAAGCCTTCTCGTGTGCACGCGAGCCCCCGAAGCATCGAATTGCAATTTTGGTTCGATGCTTCCGCTGGGCCCTCGCCGGAACGACTGCATCAGTGTCGTGTGCGCGCGCAGCGCACATCGGTGAAAGTATTGATGTGATCACGTTGCTGCAATCGACCGATGCAATTTGATGAGTGAAAAATTTTCTTGCTGAATTTTAAATGACAGAACCGACGCACATTTGCTGCGGCTGTCGGCGCGCCGCTTCTCTATGTGTTGATAGAAGAAACTGATCGACTCCTTATACGCTGCTTCATCTATGTCCTGATAGAAAAAGTTGATCGACTGCTGAAGCGCGCTTCCAATGTGCTGATAAAACCGACGCAACCGTGAATTGACTTCGTGAGCCGCGCTTCGCCGCCGCCTCACTCGATGAGCTCGTCGGCGCGACGGAAGGAAGGCTCACATAAAGTTCGCCGTCCCTCCCCATCGCAAGTGGGTGAGGAAAGGGAGAGCCTGTCGCGCGTACGGATTTATTTCGTATCCTTAGTCTCCACGTGCGTGGCAAGACGGAGTACCTTGACGCATGGCCCGGATCACACGCTCGCTTGAGGAAGCCATTGCGCCGATTGGCGACGGCTGCATGCTGGCGGTGCCGCGCGAGACGTCCGGCGTTGCCATGGCGGCGACGCGCGCGCTCGTTCGGCGCGGTATCAAGCGTCTGCATCTGGTCGCACTGCCAACCTCGACCCTGCAGGCCGATCTGTTGATCGGCGCCGGTTGCATCGGAACGCTGGAGACATCCGCGGTGAGCTTAGGTGAATTCGGCCCTGCGCCGCGCTTCACCGCGGCCATCCTGGACGGCGCTATTCGCATGCGCGACGCCACCTGCCCGGCGCTGCACGCGCAATTTCAGGCCGCGGAAAAAGGCGTGCCATTCATGCCGTTGCGCGGCTTGATCGGTTCGGATCTGTTGACGCAGCGCACCGATTGGAAAGTCGTGGACAATCCGTTCGGCGATAACGATCCGATCGTGCTGTTGCCGGCGCTCAAGCCCGATGTCGCTCTGTTTCACGCGCCGCTCGCCGATCGCGACGGCAACGTCTACATCGGCAAGGAGCGCGAGCTGGTTACCATGGCGCATGCAGCGCAGCGCACGATCGTGACGGTGGAAGAAGTCCACGACACGAATCTATTGCGCGATCCGCTATTCGTTGCCGGCACCTTGCCCGGCTTTTACGTCGAGGCGGTCGCGGTTGAACGATGCGGCGCCTGGCCACTGCCGCTACCGGACCGCTACGGCATCGATGCCGCGCACATAGCGGAATATGCGCGGCTCGCGGCGACGCCGGAGGGGTTTGCGCAATATCTCGACCGCTATGTCTATGAAAAGCGCGCAGCCTGAAGAATTCCGCGACGAGGAATTGCTCGCCGACGTCATCTGCCGGCTGATCGGCGATGCGCGGCATATCGCAGTCGGCAATGCGTCGCCGATACCGGCGACCGCCGCACTGTTGGCGCGGGAGTCCGGCGCCAGCAAACCCTATGTGTCACTCCTTGGCAGCGCGCACACGTTCTTTACCGACGGCGCGCGCGAATTATTTGACTGCGCCGGCCAGGGTCGCGTCGACGTGTTTTTTCTCTCCGGCGGCCAGATCGACGGTGAAGGCAATATCAACCTGGTCAATATCGGCGACTATGAAAAACCCAAGGTGCGCTTTCCCGGCTCTTTTGGGTCGGCCTACCTTTATTACGTCGTGCCGCGCGTCATTCTCTTTCGCGTCGAGCACTCGCGCCGCACGCTGGTTCCCAAAGTCGATTTCATCAGCGCCCCGGGTGGCAGCCCCGGCAACGTCGATCGCCCCGGCGGGCCGATTGCGCTCATAACCAATCGCTGCCTGTTCGATTTCGATCGCGCGCGGCGACGTTTCCGTCTGGTGAGCGTGCATCCCGGCCACAGCGTCGAGGAAATCATCGAGCACACCGGATTTGCATTCGATAAGCCCGCTCAGGTGCCGCTGACGCCGGCCCCGAGTGCCGATACGCTACGCCTGATGCGTGGCGTCGTCGCGCCGATGCTGGCAGAGGTTTACCCGGAATTCGCGAGGAGAGTATTTGGATACGTCGGTACACGGCGGGGCGACCGTGACGCTGCATCATGAGTCCTCATGGCCGGACTTGTTCCGGCCATCCAGGTCTTTACTTCGGCTCGTAACTCAAGACGTGGATGCCCGCCATAGGCGAGCGAAGCGACGCCGTACTACGAACGGCTATGCGCGGGCATGACGATCGTAAAGCCGCGCTTCACGTTCCTAGAATGACGAAAGACCATTTGCGCCTGCAGTGGCATCATGGTTCTTATGCGTCCGCAACTAACAGGGAAGGGGACGCGCGGTGAAAACGGTGGAAGCAGCGGTGATCGGGGTCGGTTGGATCGGTGGCTTGCGTGCCGACACGCTGTCGCGCACGGCGCTCGTCGATAAATTGCATCTGTGCGACATCAAACCGGATCGGCTCGCCGAAGTGAAGAAACTCTATAAACCGGCGACTGCCATTCTTGATTATAAAGACATCATCGCCAACGACAGGATTTCGGTGGTTTATATCTCGACTACGCCGGAGGCCAACCATTATCCGATCGCCCGCGACTGCTTGCGCGCTGGCAAACACGTCATGCTGGAAAAGCCGATTGCGCTGGAACTGTGGGAAGCCGACGAGCTCATTCAACTGTCGAAGCGCAATAATCTGAAATTCACCATCGGCTATTCGCAACGCTTCAATCCGAAGATCGCCTTTGCCAAGAAGAAGATCACCGACGGCACGCTTGGCAGCGTCGTCTCGGTGCTGGTGAGCCGCCATCTCTCGCGCGATCTCGGCAAGAAAATCGCGAGCCGGGTGCGCCTGTCGCCGGTGGTGATGGAATCGACGCACGACCTCGATTTCGTCTTCTGGCTTCTCGAACCGGCGAAGCCGGTCCGTGTCTACAGCCAGGGCGCTTATGGTTATATGAAGCCGGTGAACGGCTCGCATGACGTCATGTTCACCACTGTGACCATGGACAACGGCGTCGTGGTGATGATCGGCGGCGGTTGGAATTTCCCACCGAGCTATCCAAACTACTGCTCAACCTGGATCGAGATCACCGGCACCGAGGGCGCACTCACGCTCGACGACACCCAGCGCGACAACTGGCTCAATACCGCAAAGCGCGGCCAGGAATTCGCGATGTCGACCATGCCGGGCGAGTGGGTCGATCATGTTTACGCCGGCGGCATCGGCCCGGAGACAGTGCACTTCGTTGAAGCTTGCATTCGCAACACGCCGGTGATGGTGACGCCGGAAAGCGCGCGCCGGGTGATGGAAACCTATAGCGCCGCGGATTTGTCGGCCGACCGCAACGAGCCGATTGATCTGCCGCTGACCAACGAGACGATTTCCGGAATTGCCGAACTCAAGCAACGAAACCGCGCGGGCCTCAACGTATGAAGAAGAACGCCAAGGGCGTTGGTCTTGCGATCATCGGCGCCGGCCGCGTCGGCTTGTTCCGGGGCGAGGTGGCGGCGCGACATCCGGCGGTGGAATGGATCGGCATTGCCGAACTCAACCATAATCGCGGCGGCGATGTTGCCGCACGGATCGGTGCCGATTTCGTCACCACCGATTACCGCGCACTGTTGGGGCGGCCGGAAGTAACCGCCGCGATCATCGCCACTGACGAGCATCTCCACGTCGATCCGATCCTGGCCGCGGTCGAACGCGGCGTGCCGATGTTGGTCGAAAAGCCGCTTGCCACCGACCTCGCGCAGTCCGCGTGCGTGCTCAAGGCGATCACCGATGCCAAGCTCGACGCGGTTGTCGGCTATACCCAGCGCTTCCGGCGCAAATGGCTCGCCGGCAAGGAGAAGGTGAGGAGCGGCGCGCTCGGCGACGTTACCATGGTGACCTCGCGCGCTTTCATGAATCGCCTGGTCGCAATCGACAATTACAAGCGCACCGACGATCCGGCAGCGATCTCGCCAATGGTGATTTCCGGTACCCACGCCCTCGACATCGTCATGTGGTATCTGGAAGGCAAGCAGCCGGTCGAATGTTACGCGCGCTCGGTCGATAAGGTGCTGGGGCCGCTCTATCACGGCATCGACGCCACTGCCGGCATGATCATGTGCGCCGACGGCACCATCTATCATCTCAACATTTCATGGGCGCTGCCGGTGACCTGGCCCGGCGCGGTCTACAGCCTCGAGGTCGGCGTCAATGGCACCCATGGCGTTCTGACGATCGACGACACGCACCGCGACATGGTGCTTGCGGTTTCGGCGCCACAAAGCGAGGGCTACGCTCCCGACGAAAGCCGGCTGGTCGATTTTCTTGGCTCCTATCCGCCGGGCGACATGGCGCTTGGTGAATTGCGCGGCCCAATGCGCGAGGAGACCGATTCATTTCTCAACCGCGTCTCGCTCGGCTTGCCAACCCAGGCAGCGAGCGCGGCCGAGGCGCATGATCGGCTGATGCTGACCAAGGCGCTCGATTTGTCGGCCAAACTCAAAGCGCCGGTGAAGCTGCCGCTCGATCCGGAAGTGGAGCATGCGCGGTCCGCCGGTCGCGCGCGCTTGATTTGTTGTTTGAGCATAATCTTTTCCGAAAGCCGGCATCCGCCCTCGGATCGTAGTCCGAGGGCAAGCCTTTTCGGGATCATGCTCCACGTGTCACGCCACAGCGACGAGCAAGACCACGATCTCGGCGACTTGTTCGAGCGCGCCCACTACATCGCCGGTCTGACCGTCGATCTGACGCATGCTCAGCCACGCCATCAACGCGATGACCGCGACCAACAACAATGCGGCAATAACGGCGCGCCCCGGGTAGAGACAGAACAGCAGTACGACAAAGGCGATCGCCGCCGCCGCCGCGACGCTTTCGCCCGGCGGCCTGCCCGCATCATGGGACAGGCCATCGCCGCGCGCCGACGGCAACAGCCACATCAAAACCGGCATCGTGGCGCGCGCGGCACTATGCGAGCCGACCAGCGCCCACACCACCGCATGGGTATCGGCCAGACTTGCGAGCGCGGCGACCCGCAACAACAACGACAGCACCAAGGCGCAAACGCCATAAGCGCCTGTACGGCTGTCGCGCATGATGTCGAGTTTCTGCTGCCGTGTGTTGCCGCCGCCGAAACCGTCTGCGGTATCGGCGAGGCCGTCCTCGTGCAGCGCGCCGGTGACGACAAGTGTAGCCGCGACAGTCAGTGCAGCGGCCGGCCAAGCCGGCAGGCCGAGCCGATGAGAGAGCGCATAAACCAGCGCGCCAATCAACCCGACGACGAGGCCGGCGAGCGGCAACGCCCAGGCCGCTTTCGCGATCGCCTTTTCCGGCGTCGTGCGGGCAAGCGGCAAGCGCGTGCAGAAGGCGAGGCTCGCCTTGAGCTCCTGCGCCCGATCTTGGAGCCAAATGCCGGAAATCGGTGTCATGCGGCTTGAGCCGGTTGATGGCGATGAGGCGAACGATTTGCTACACCTCGCCGTGCGTCATCGGCGCACGGAATCACAGCGACATGGTCGATTTTACCTCATTTTCCGCGTTTCGCTCTGCCTGTCTCGATCTGCGGGGCGGGCATGCGGCGTCGAGTGCCGCAGTGGCGCGGCGCGAAGCGACGCTGACCAAGCCGCCGGGCAGCTTGGGCCGTCTTGAAGAACTCGTCGGCTGGCTCGCGCATTGGCAGGGCCGCGTACCGCCGCGGTTGCAGCAGGTGGAAATTCTTGTCTTTGCCGGCAATCACGGCGTCACCAGGCACGGCGTCTCGGCCTATCCGGCCGAGGTAACGGCGCAGATGGTGGCAAACTTCGCCGTCGGCGGCGCGGCCATCAATCAATTGGCGCAGACCGCGGGCGCAGACTTGCGCGTCATGCCGCTCGCGCTGGATCGGCCCACGGGCGATTTCACGCAAATGCCGGCTCTCTCGGAGCAGGAATTTCTTGCGGCCGTGAGTGAAGGTTACAACGCGGTCTCGCCTGCATGCGATCTTCTCTGCCTCGGTGAAATGGGTATCGGCAATACCACGGCTGCGGCCGCCATCGCCGCGGCCTTGTTCGGCGGCGGCGGTCCGCGCTGGGCCGGCCGTGGTACCGGCGTCGATGAAGACGGCTTGGCGCGTAAACGCCAGGCTATCGATCGGGCGCTCGCGCGCCACGCGGGCGCACTGCACGATCCGCTCGCGGTCGCGGCCGCGCTTGGCGGGCGCGAACTCGCCGCCATTTTAGGCGCAACCCTCGCAGCGCGGCGGCAGCGCATTCCGGTCGTGCTCGACGGTTTTGTCTGTACTGCCGCGGCTGCGCCGCTTGTGAAACTGCGGGCCGACATGCTCGCGCACGCGCTGGCCGGTCATGTCTCGGCCGAAGCCGGCCATCGTATGTTGCTTGGCGAACTTGGCCTGCGCCCGCTCCTCGATCTCGACATGCGTCTCGGCGAGGCGTCTGGCGCCGCGCTCGCCGTGCTTGTGCTGCGCGCCGCGCTCGTCTGTCACACTGGAATGGCAACATTTGCCGAGGCAGGCGTGTCCGATAGAGCCGACGACGCAACCTCGGCCGCGGCAAGCTAGATCACGTCGTCGAAAAAGCTGGCTGTCGTTATGGCCGGATCGCCAGCACCGCGCCCATGATAAGCAGCGCGAGAAACAGATAACCGTTGTTGATCAGGTAGAGCTTCAATGGCCGTTTCTCGAATGTCACCGAGCCGAGCGTCGCCACGGCGACAAAGCCGAGCCAATTGAAAAAGCCGACGGCCGCGCCCTGTGCCCAATTGTGCGCACCTGCGTAATGCACCGCATGCACCAGCACAAATGCCATCAGCGCGGAGCCGATGACGTCCGGAATGAGCGCCTTGACCAGCCCCGCCTTCATTTCCGCCTCGGAGACTCCGGCTAATGCGCACCACGATGGGCCGAATGCCACCGGCGAATACCAGAATGCTCCCAAAACCTGTTTGATGATCACGGCCGCGAGGATCGCGTACCAATTGATTGGGAATTCCTGCATGAGCCCCCCTCAACGAATTATGTGGCGCTGCTCAACGAGATCGCCAAGCGCGCATGGGGTTATTAACACCGAAAGAACGAGCGTTATTCGATCCGCTCGTGGACTGAATCTTGATTAGAACTGACCCTACGGTCAGCTCTAACGGTCAGCGGCTATGGCATGAAAGAACGTGCCGCTGACGCGGCCGCGCCGGCCGCCGCTTTTGCCGAGCGGCCGTCCTTCGGCATCGCTGAGCTCGGCAAACGGCGCGTCGTCGCCCGCGAACGCAAGCGACGCATAATGAAATTCGTGGCCGCGCAGGCGTGCGCCTTTGGCGCCAAGCGCGCCGTCGGACAAAAGCCGTGCCGCGCGATAACCGAGATGCAATTTGCGCTTAGCGAAGCTGGTCGAATGGCCTAGCAGTCCCGCCATCGCATGCTGGCGGCCATCGCTGTCCTCGATTCTTTGACCTAGAACCATATAGCCACCGCATTCACCGTGGACCGGCCGCGTCTCGGCGAAACGCCGCAAGCCGTCGGCAAAATGGCGCGCCGCCGCCAGCGTGTCGGCATGCAATTCCGGGTATCCGCCCGGCAGCCAACAACTGTCCGCGCGCTCTGGCGGCGCTTCGTCGGCCAAAGGCGAGAATGGCAGGATCTCGGCGCCAGCATTCCGCCAGGCGTCGAGCACGTGCGGGTAGACAAAGCTGAAGGCCCGATCGTGCGCCAGTGCAATGCGCTGACCGGGGGGCGGCAAAAAACCGGCGTCGCCGTCGGCACGCGCGCGCAGGGTGACTGGCGCGGCAGCAGCCAAGACCGCATCAAGATCAAAGTAGCGTTCGGCCATCGCAGCGAGGCGGTCAATCAGCGCAGCGAGATCGGCACGCTCGGCCGCCTGTACCAGGCCGAGATGCCGCTCCGGCAATGCAAGCGAGGCGTCGCGTGGCAGCGCGCCGAAACTGGGAAGCCCGAGCGCGCTGATTGCATTGGTAACGAGCGCGCGGTGGCGTTCGCTGACCGTGCGATTGAGAAGGAGACCGGCAATTTTTACGGCCGGATCATGTGAGGCGAAACCACGCGCGATGGCGGCTGCCGATTGCGCCTGGCGCGCGACATCGAGTACCAGCATCACCGGCAGATCGAAACGCGCGGCGAGATCGGCGGTGGCGCCGCGCCGGCCGGCGCTTGCCGACGCGCCGTCGAACAGGCCCATGACGCCTTCGATAATAAGAATATCCGCGCCGTCTGCCGCGCGGACGATGAGCGCTTCGAGCAGCGAGTCCGGCATGGCCCAACTGTCGAGATTGACGACGAGATTATCAGCGACCGCTGCATGAAAAGCTGGATCGATGTAGTCGGGACCGGCTTTCGCGGCGCGGACTTTAACGTCGCGGCGCTTGAGCGCGGCCAGCACCGCAAGCGTTATCGTGGTCTTGCCGGCGCCGGATTGCGGCGCCGCGATGATCAGGCCGCGTCCGGTCATTTTAATTCCGCCGCTTGGTTCGTCTGCGCGCCGATAAGTTCGTCGCGCAGCGGCACAATCTCACCGATCACGACGATCGCCGGCGGCTCCAGTTTCTGCGCGCGGGCTTCCGCTGCGAGCTTGTCCAGCGTGGAAATAAGAACGCGCTGCTTCGGCGTGGTCGCGGAGACAATCACGGCGGCCGGCGTGCTGCCGGCAAGTCCCGCTTTGAGCATTGCGGCGGCGATCCTTTCGAGATTGTGCATCACCATGTAGAGCACGATCGGCTGTCCGATGCGCACGAGCGGCGCCCAATCGAAATCTTCATCGGCGCCATGGCCGGCGGCAAAAACGACGGCGCGGTTGATGCCGCGAAGCGTCGCCGGAATTCCCGCGGCGGCGAGCGCGGCGAGCCCGGCGGTGACGCCCGGAATGATGCGAAACGGTACGCTGGCGCGCGCCAGCGTCAGCGCCTCTTCGCCGCCGCGGCCGAACACGAATGGATCGCCGCCCTTAAGCCGCAGCACGCGATGTCCGGCTCGTGCCAGAACGACAAGTCGCTGACTGATGTCGGCCTGCAAAGGCGAGGGCTTGCCGCCGCGTTTGCCGGCAAATTCAAGGCGCGCCTGCGGTCCAGCGAGCGCCAACACGCGCTGATCGACCAGCGCGTCGTGGACGACGACATCCGCCTGGGCGAGTCCAGCAAGCGCATCGAGCGTGAGCAGGCCCGGATCGCCCGGACCGGCGCCAGCAAGCCACACATGTCCCGGAGCGAACACCGGGGTTCCGGTTCGCCGCGCTGCCAGAGAATCCCATGCGGTCATGACGAACTTAGCGCTCCTCGGTAGTGACGACTGGCGATGACGGGACTAAAGGAGGCGACATGGCGAAACAGCAACGGGCGCTGCGCCGGGGCTGGACTACTGGCACCTGCGCCGCCGCCGCGGCGAAAGCGGCTTTTGCCGCGCTCGTGACCGGAGAATTTCCCGATCCAGTCGCGGTGACGCTGCCGCGCGGCGAGCGCCCAAGCTTTGCGCTCGCCATGACGCGCATCGACGGAAATGCGGCAACTGCCGGCGTCGTCAAGGACGCCGGCGACGATCCCGACGTCACGCATGGCGCGCTGGTCTGCGCCACCGTGCGGCTCGGCGCTCCTGGCAGCGGCGTGACCCTTCGCGCCGGCGAAGGCGTCGGCACGGTAACCCGCGCCGGACTTCCGGTCGCGCCGGGCGAGCCTGCGATCAATCCGGTGCCGCGCCGCATGATCGCCGAAGCGATCGCCGAAATCGCCGCTGCAGCAAAACGCGCAGCCGATATTGAAATCGAAATTTCCATTCCCGGAGGGAAGGCGCTTGCCGCGAAAACGCTCAATGCACGGCTCGGCATTGTCGGCGGCCTGTCGATCCTCGGTACCACCGGCATCGTCGTGCCGTATTCCTGCTCGGCCTGGATTCATTCGATCCATTCCGGCATCGACGTGGCGCGCGCGGCGGGCCTCACTCACATCATCGGCTCGACCGGTGCGAATTCTGAAAGTGCGGCGCAAAAGCTGTACGGAGCGCCGGAGATCGCTCTCATCGACATGGGCGATTTCGTCGGCGGCATGCTCAAATATCTGCGGCGGCATCCGGTGCCGCGCGTCACCGTTGCCGGCGGCGTTGCCAAAATGACCAAGTTGGCGCAAGGGTTGACCGATCTGCACTCCAAACGTGGGGAGGTCGACGTTGCCGCGCTTGCAAAGTTCGCAAAAGCGGCCGGCGGCAGTGAAGACCTTCAACGCGATATTCTGGCGGCGAATACCGCCGCCGAAGCTTTTGCGTTCGCGCAAGCCGCAGGCATCGCGCTCGGCGAAAAGGTTGCGCAGGCGGCGCAGGAGACTGCGGCTCGCCTTGTCGCAGGGACCGACATTGCCGTCGAGGTTGTTTTGTTCGATCGCGAGCAGAATCTGGTCGCCCGCAGTCCTATTGCGTCTCTGTAGCTCTATCCCGCTCATTCCCGCGTAAGCGGGAATCCAGAAAATATTCAGTCTCATCCGCCGCCTCCGCGAAATCGGCGGCAATAGCCGGCATCGTAGAGCGCGCTGTCGCGGAAATCGCGCGTGCCGAGCGCTCGGCCGACCAGGATTAGCGCGGTGCGTTCGATCCGCGCCCGAGCAACCTGTCCGGCGATATCGGCGAGCGTGCCGCGAATAACGCGTTGCGCCGGTGAACTCGCTTCGGCCACGACCGCGGCCGGACAATCAGCGCCATAGAACGGCGTGATCTCCGCGACGATCGTCTCGATCGCATGAACGGCGAGATGGATGACGAGAGTCGCTCCGCTCGCGGCAAAGCCGGCGAGCCTCTCGCCCTCCGGCATACGTGAAGCACGGCCAGGAACGCGCGTGAGCACCACGCTCTGCGCCACTTCGGGAATCGTGAGCTCGCATTGCAAGGCTGCCGCCGCGGCGGCGAAAGCCGGCACGCCTGGCGTCAGCGTGTAGGGGATGTTGCGCCGGGTGAGCCGGCGCAGCTGCTCGGCGAGAGCGGAGTAGATCGACAGATCGCCGGAATGCAACCGTGCTACGTCCTGTCCAGCCGCATTGGCGCCAACAAATTCGTTCTCAATCTCATCGAGTGACAGCGGCGCGGTATCGATGATCCGCGCGCCCTTTGGGCAAAACGTAAGCAGCTCGCGCGGCACAATTGAGCCGGCGTACAGGCAGACCGGGCAGCGCGCGATCAGGTCGCGGCCGCGCATCGTAATAAGGTCGGCTGCACCAGGTCCCGCACCGATGAAATGCACTGTCATTGCGCGACCTCGGAGCTAGCCAGCGCGCAGGTTGCCATGCCGACGACAAGGCGCGACGCGATCAGACGCGATGATGGTCCGGCTGCCGCCAGAGCGGCCGCTTCGGCGATTGACGGCACGCCGGTGAGCGCCAGGACGCGATCGGATCGCGTCGTTGCGCGCGCGCCGGCGGCTTTGAGCGCGGCGTCAGGTATCGCCATGATGCCGACGCCGAATTTTGCTGCGGCACTGGCGATGCCCGCTTCGGAATCTTTGGCCTTGCTGGTCGCGATGGCCTTGAGATCGGTCGCGCTGATCCCGGCGCGGGCGAGCGCCGCTAGAATTGCGGCTTCGATGTCCGCCGCCGCGGCGCCGCGCTTGCAACCGATGCCGGCGACGATCATGGCTTGGTCCATGTCCATTGCGTTACCGGCACGGCTGCGCGCCAAGCGGTTTTTTCACCGAGCGGTTCAGCGCGCGCAATCCCGAGCCGGAGCAATTCACCGCCGAGCACGGCATGTCGGCCGAATAACAGCGTTTCCGTTTCGAGCGTAACTGCATTGACCACGAGCCGCCCGCCCGTCCGCAGCACGCGCGCTGCGGCATCGAGCACACCGGCGTCGCTGGCGCCACCGCCGATGAAGATCGCATCGGGCACCGGGAGGTCGGCGAGTGCGGCCGGTGCGGCGCCCGCGATCACTTGCAATGCCGGCACGCCGCAGGCGGCGGCGTTGCGGATGATGCGCGCGGCGCGATCGGCGCGGCGCTCGAGCGCGACCGCTCGCATGGTCGGATCAGCCAGCATCCATTCGATCGCGACCGAACCCGAGCCCGCGCCGACGTCCCACAGCAATTCGCCACGCCGCGGCGCCAGCGACGACAGCACGACGGCGCGGATTTCGCGTTTACTGATCTGCCCGTCATGCTCGAACAGATGATCCGGCATGCCGCAAGCCAGCGGTAAAATCCGGGCATTTGGCGCGGCCGTGACCTCGATCGCGACCGTATTGAGCGCGTTCACGGCGCCGAGCGCGAATTCAGCGGCGGCGCTGCTGCGGATGCGCTCGTGCGCGCCACCGAGCGTTTCCAAAACTGTGAACCGTGACTTGCCGAATCCGATTTGCGTTAGAAGTTGCGCCAAAGCTGCCGGGCCGTCGCCGTCTGACGTCAAAACCAGAAGTCGCGCGCCTGGTTGCAGGTGCGGCCGGACAAGATCGAGCGCGCGGCCATGCAGCGACAACAACACCGTGTCCGGCAACGACCAGCCGAGGCGTGCCGCTGCCAAACTAAAAGCCGAGGGCGCCGGCAACACGATCATTTCCCGCGGATCGATGCAGCGCGCCAGCACCGCGCCGACGCCGTAGTGAAATGGATCGCCGGAGGCGAGTACGCAGACCTGCCGGCCGCGGTGGCGGCTGACCTCCTCGGCCGCGCCGTCAAACGGGCTCGGCCATGGCCGCGCGGCGCCGCGGATAAGCGGGGCCGCGAGCGCGAGATGGCGACGGCCGCCAAAGACGATTTCGGCGCTGCCGATCAAACCGCGTGCCGCCGGACTCAAGCCTTCGACGCCGTCCTCCCCGATACCGACGATGGACAGCCAGCGCGGCGATGCGGCACTGTCTCGTGCAACGGTCCCGACTAGCGGCTCATTCGCAAACGGCATGTCACGCGTCCTTATTCTTGGCGGTACGACGGAAGCGCGGCAATTGGCCGAGCGTTTGGCCCGGCGCGCGGATCTCGAAATCGTTGTGTCGCTGGCCGGGCGCACCAAATCGCCCGCGCCACAAACGGCTCCAGTGCGCACGGGCGGTTTCGGCGGCGCTGCTGGCCTCGCCGATTATCTCGTCAAGGAAAGTATTGCCGCGATGATCGACGCGACCCATCCTTATGCAAACGTCATCTCGGCCAATGCGAACAGCGCCGCGCGGCAGTCCGGCGTGCCGTTGATTGCCCTGCGCCGCCCGCCTTGGTGCGCCGTCGCCGGCGACCGCTGGACCGAAGCGGCCGATGTTGCCGGCGCAGTCCGTATCCTGCGAGATCGGTCGCGCCGCGTCTTTGCCGCGCTCGGCCGCAACGAGCTCGCGCCACTGACGGCGGCGCCGCAACACTTTTATTTGATCCGTAGCGTCGATCTGGTCGAACCGCCGTTGCCGCTGCCGCGCGCCGCTTATGTGACCGGCCGCGGACCGTTCAGCGAAGCTGACGAGCGCGCGCTGCTGGTGTCGCGCGGCATTGAGATCATCATTGCCAAGAACAGCGGCGGTGCCGCGACTTACGGCAAGATCGCGGCGGCGCGCGCGCTTGGGCTCGAAGTCATCATGCTGCGCCGGCCGGTGCCGCCCGTCGCACCCGCGGTCGAGACCGTGGAAGAGGCAATCGCGTGGCTTGATCATGCGATCACCTCGGCCGCCGCTCGCGGCGTATAGACTAGCGGCGCGCGTCCTGGCCGCGCGATCACGCGGGTCTCGCGCGTGCCGACAATCACCAACGTCGCCATATCGGCGGATTTACTCGCGGCATTTTCGAGTGTCGCCGCCTCGATGCGTTCGTCCGGCCGGCCAACGGCGCGGCCGAACACGACCGGTGTCGCCGGCGGCAAATGCTGGCGCAACCGCTCGACCGCGCTGGCAAACTGCCAGGGCCGCGCGCGTGAAACCGGATTGTAGAGTGCGATCACAAATCCCGCCTGCGCCGCCGCATCGAGCCGGCGCTCGATCAACGGCCACGGTTTGAGATTGTCGGACAACGACAGCGCGCAAAAGTCATGGCCAAGCGGCGCGCCGATGCGCGCGGCGACCGCGAGCATCGCAGTGATGCCCGGAACAAAAACGACGTCAAGCGCGCGCCAGGGGTCAGGACCACCTGCGATTTGCTCGCAGATCGCGGCCGCCATCGCGAACACGCCGGGATCGCCGCCGGACACGACGGCGACGTTGGCGCCTTGCGCGGCATGGCGCAGGGCGTCGCCAGCGCGCACAGCTTCTTCGCGATTGTCGGACGGATGGCGGCTCTGACTGGCGCGCGCTGGCACGCGGTCGAGATAAGGACCATAGCCGTACAGCGCTTGCGCTTCGGCAAGCGCGGCGGCCGCCTCCGCCGTCAGGTAGCGCGGGTCGCCAGGGCCTAAGCCGACGACGGCGAGGCGTCCGTTCATGGCTTTGCTCCCGCTTTTGCTGATGCCTCCGCTACGGGGCGCTGCGCCCAGCCGGGCACCAGGACGATGGCGAAGTACGGCGCCTCGTCGTCGGGCTTGGCGGCAAGCGGGATCATTTTCTCTTCCGCCATGGTGCCGCCCTCGACATAAAGCGCGCAGCGGAGCTGCCCGCTGCGCTCGAGCGCGCGCCGCAGTTTCGGCAGATGCCGTCCGACCTTCATCACCACCGCGGCATTGGCGTCGGAAAGGCGCCGCACCAGTTCGTTCTCTGGCAAGGTTGCTGGAAGCACGGTAAAGACGTCGTCGCCCTGAGCGATCGGCATTCCGGCTGCGGACCAGCAGCCCGACATGCCGGTGATACCGGGAATAACTTCGGTGGCGAAGCGCGGCGCGAGCCGCGCATGCAGATGCATATAGGAGCCGTAGAACAGCGGATCGCCCTCGCAAATCACGGCAACGATGCGCCCTGTTTCAAGATGCCGCGCAATCTCGGCGGCGGCCTGCGCATAGAAACTTTCAAGCGCCTCGCGGTAGCCGGTGCTGCATCTCGGCAGTTCGGTCGTGACCGGGTACCCAAGCGGCAATTCGACGACGCCGGCACGCAGATATTGTCCGATCGTTGCGCGGGAATGGCTTGCATTTCCGGCCTTGCAGAAATAGGCGATCACATCGGCTTGACACAGCGCGCGGGTCGCTTTGACCGTCATCAATTCCGGATCGCCCGGTCCGACGCCGACGCCGATCAGTTTGCCTGTACTCGTTCGCGCGCTCATAGGCCCGGCCTCGCCAAAGCATTGACGGCGGCCGCGGTGATGGCGCTGCCGCCGATGCGGCCGCGCACGATCAAAAACGGCAAACCCTGAGAACTAGCGGCCAGCGCCTCCTTGGATTCCGCGGCGCCGACAAAACCAACGGGCATGCCGAGAATTGCCGCAGGTTTCGGCGCGCCGGCGTCCAAGAGTTCGAGCAAGCGGAAGAGCGCCGTCGGCGCATTGCCGATTGCGACCACGGCGCCGGCGAGACGATCCAACCACAGATCGAGCGCCGCGGCCGAACGCGTGGTTTTGATCTTGGCGGCGATCGCGGCGGCGCGCGGATCGTTCAGCGTGCAGATCACTTCGTTACTGCTCGGCAGCCGCGCGCGCGTTATGCCGTGCGCCACCATTTCGGAATCGCACAGGATCGGCGCGCCGCCGGTGAGCGCGCGTCGCGCAGCCTCCACCACATTTCCGCGGAAGACGATGTGCTGCGCCACCTCGACTTGGCCGCAAGCATGGATCATACGTACGGCAACCTCGGCCTCCTCCGGCGTAAATCGCGCCAGGTCGGCCTCGGCACGAATGATGGCGAAGGATCGGCGATAGATCGCCGTACCATCGCGCAAATAAGTGCCTTGCTCAGCAATGGCGTCAGACATGCGGGGAGCTCTCGGCCGTGCCGGAACGGTCACGCAAGTGATTTGCGATGCGTTGCGGCAAGTTTCGCAGTGGCGCGGCGGCAAACGGCGTATCGCGCGCGGACCCGTTGGCAATGAGCGCGCAGGTGGCCGCGGTGCCGACCACCGTGAGCGACGCAGCGGTGGGATGGGCGCAGCCTTTGGCGCAGCCGGAAACATGGACGGTTATTCCATCGCTCAGATACGGTGCTGCAGCTTCGGCAACGCTCGGCGCGAGTGCACGCGCCGCGATATAGGCGGAGGCGCATAGCGGCGCGCCGGCGCAGGCAAAAACGCGCCGCCGCGGATCGGCAGCGTGCGTGACAAAACCGAGTTGCTCGGCTGCGACCGACCAACGGGCCGCTCCACCGCTTGCGAGTCCGATCACCAGCAAGCTGCGGTCCGGAGCAGTGCGCAGCCCGCGCGCGCCAGCCGCCGCCGCGGCATCGGCAAGTTTTTCCAGGGTACTCGCTTCGGCATGGCCGAAGGCAAGCCCGATGCCGTGGCCAAGCGAACCATCGCGCAGTTCGTGTACACCGATCGCATCCTTGCATTGGCGCGGCGCCGCGCGATGATCGAGACGTGCCGCGGCGCGTCGATGGGCACGCAGCGATGCCAGGGCGGCATCGAACGGAGCTATACTCTCGGCCGCGACGATGTCGCGCGCGCGGGCGCCGCGTCCGCGCGCTGCTAGAAGGTTCAGCAAGCGTACGATTGCTTCAGCTCCGTCATCGACGGCGACGACGCCCAAATCGAACGCGTCGATCTCGGCGCCGCCAACGCTCAGCCGCAACGCGACTGCACTATCGAGCCATTGTGCGCACAGACGAATATCGGCGGCAACGCGGGCAAGACCGAGCGGAGCGCCACCGTCGATAGTGACCGAAACTTTGGGATCGAGGCGCGCGCTGAGTGATTGCCCCGCTAGCGTGTGGCGCAAGGCGGCGGCGAGCGCCGTTGCATCAAAAATCTCGGCGGCGTCGAGCCCGGCGAGCGGATTGCACAGAATTGGCAGGCCGTCCTCGGCGGCAATACCGAGCGCCGCAACATCGGCAGCAAATCGAGGCGCGGAAAGATTAGTCAAGCCGCGTACCTGTATATTGCCGCGCGCGGTGATTTCGACGATGCCGTTGCCGTGAGCGCGCGCTGCGGCGCACAGCGCGGCGAAGGCGTCGAGCGCAATCGTACCGATCGGAATGAGTCGCACCAGCAAACCATCACCTGTCGGCAAGGGTTGCGACAGTCCAGGACAAATGCCGCGACGCGCGGGAATTGTGCCGGCGGGCGCGGTGCTCAGATGCGCGCTCATGCCATCTCTCCCGCAGCTGCTTGACTGCGCAAGACCGACAATGAAGCATCGACGTCATTACGTCGCGGGTGCCAAAGGCCGCGCCGTCGTGCCGTCTCGAGACGCTGGACAATGGTCACCGCCGCGGCGGGATTCTCGCGAAGCAGAAATTCACGCACGGCGCGATCCTCGACATAGGCGTCGTGCAGGAGATCGAACAAACCGCTAGCCACAGCATCGGTTGTTTCAGCGAAATTCACGAGCCGATCAACCGTCTCAGCAAGCTCCGCGGCGCCGCGCGGGCCGTGGCGCATCTGACCGGCGATGAAGCGAGGATTGACCGCACGGGACCGTACGATGCGCGCCAATGCCGCCGACAGCGGCCGCGCCCGTGGTTTTTGCGGATCGGTCATATCAAGCATTACGAGATCGGCACCGTGTCCGAGCATCTTGGCGGCAGCGGCAAAACCGCCGACGAAGGCCACGTCTTCGGCGCCTTCGAGGAGATCTCGGGTGGGATCGTCACTGACATGGACGAGCATGTCGGCCGAGCCGACGCGCTCGGCAAAGGCGCCGGGCGCTGCGCCGGCCTCGCCGTCGGCGCCGCGATATACATGCGATGCCGCGTCGAGATAGGCCGCGCCGATCTCGTCCGCGCCAATGTCGCGGCCGAGCGTGTCTTCAACACCGGCGCCATACGCGCCGGGCGCGCTGCCGAAAATACGATCGATCCGGACTGCGTTCGTGCCGTTGGCGGCGCGGCGCACCGCCGCAAGTGGATTGTCCTCGCTGCTTTCATCGCGCACGGCGACCGCCTGCACCGCGGCATCGATCAACGCGATCTGCGCCGGAAACAAATCGCGAAACAATCCGGATATGCGCCAGGTGACATCGACCCGCGCTCGCCCGATCAGCGCGATCGGCAGGACTTCGACGCCAGTCACGCGGCCGGTTGAGTGCTCCCAGACCGGCCGGCAGCCAAGGAGCGCTAACCCTTGCGCGATTTCCTCGCCGCCGGTGCGCAGCGTGGCGCTGCCCCATAAGTCGATCACCACGGCCCGTGGCGGCTCGCCATGATTTTGCAGATGGCCGCGCACCACTTCGGCCGCGGCAAGCCCGCCAATGTCCATCGCGGTCGGCGTGGGCAAGGTCCGCGGATCGGCGGTGAACAGATTGCGTCCGGTCGGCATCACATCGCGGCGGCCGCGCGTCGGCGAACCCGCCGGCCCGGCTGCAATGCGGCGTCCGTCGAGCGCGCCAACGAGTGCCGCGCGCTCGGCCTGGGCGCTTTGATGCCAAGCCAGATCGTCCGTGCCGGCAGGAGGCCGACCGTAAACGTGCTGGCCGTCTTTGATGGCGAGGTCCTTCAAATCGCAGAGCCAGGCGTCGATGCGCTTGAGCGCTTCATCCGCGGACGCCGCGGCGGCGACGCCTGCTTCGCGCGCCAAGCCGCAGCGCTGCGCTGTCTCGACGATCAGAGTGGCAAGCCGCTCGCGCCGCCGACGATCAAGACCCTCGGCTTGTGCATATTCGTCGAGCAAGAGTTCGAGCGCATGCGCGTCGCCGCTCGGCCCTCCCGCCGTCAATGGCGGCGGCAAATGGCCGATCGTAACGCCAGCGATGCGGCGCTTGGCTTGCGCCGCTTCGCCAGGATTGGTCGCGATGAACGGATAGATGACCGGCAAGGCGCCGGTGACAATCTCCGGAAAACACGCCGCCGTCAGCGCGACAGCCTTGCCGGGCAGCCATTCCAGCGTGCCATGCGCGCCCATGTGAACGAGCGCGTCAACGCCCGCGACGTGTTGCAACCACAGCGCAAAGGCGACCAGCCCGTGGCGGGGCGGCAATTGCGGATCGTGATAATCGGCACGGCGCTGCGATACCCGTCCGCGATCCGGCGGCAGCGCCACCAGCACGTTGCCAAAGCTTTGCGCGCGGAACCGGAAAGCGCCGCCGCCGATATCAGGATCAGTGACCGGCTCGCCCCAAGCGCGATGCAGTGCGTCGACGGCAGCGCGCGGCACGCGGGCAAGCAAGCGCGCATAGTCTTCGAGCGTGCAGACTGCTTCAGCGTTGCCCCGCGCGAGACCATCGAGCAATGCGCGCGCGGTCTGGGGCCCACCATGCACGCTGTAACCGGCGGCCGACAGATCTGCGATGAGCGCGAGCACGCTTGCCGGCACGTCGAGTCCGACCGCATAGCCGGCGCGGTCTTTTGCGCCAGGATAGTCAGGCATCAGGATGGCGATGCGGCGGTCACGACGCGGTAAGCGCGCTAAGCGCACCCAGGCGGCAACGCGATCCGCCGCCATGGCGATGCGATCGGGTTCGACCCGACTTGCGAGGGCGGTAAACGCGAGCTCTTCGCAGGGCGCAAGCGGATCCTTAAACGCGACGACCCCGGTCAGCACCCGGCCGTCCAATTCGGGAAGCACGACATGCATCGCCAGATCGGCGGCGCCGAGCCCGCGCGGACTATCTTGCCACGCCGCTCGCTTGGTCGTGGCGCTGACGACTTGAAATAACGGAACACGGAGACCGTCGAGCGCGGTTGTGCCGCTCGCTCCGCTCGCCGCAAAACCGGTCATGGTTACAATTGCGGCCGGGCCGAGCTGTCGAAAAGCCCTACGCAGAAATGCCGTCGCGTCGGCGTCTTTTAGGCTTGTGACCATCAGCGGCGCCGCGGCGAGGCCGCGCGCCGTCAATGCGGCGCATAAAGCATCAATCGGGGCCGTGTCTCCGGCGAGCAGCATCGCGCGATAGAAGATGACCGGCACGACCGAGCGGTCTGTTGCGAGGCGCTGGCACAGCTGCCCCAGCGTGAGCGCACCTTGCCCCGGCAGATAGGTGGCAAACCGCGGCACCGAGGTGGGTTCATGCGTTTCCAGCGCACACCCGGTATGGCGCGCCAGACGGCGCAGCAGGGCGCGCAGATTCGCAATTCCGCCTTCGCGAAAATATTGCAACAGCGCGCGCAACTCGTCACTCGGCAGTGTCGATGCCGCATCGAGCCGCGGGTCATCCCGATCCTCACCGGGCAGGACAGCGAGCACGCTGCCGCGTTCGCGCGCGATTGCCGCAAGCCGCTCCACCCCGTATCGCCACCAATCGAGACCGCCGAGGAGACGGACCACAATGATCTTAGCGTTCTTACCGACGCGATCGATCCACAGATCGACCGACATCGGGTGCCGCAAATCACGCAAATGCGCCAAGCGCAGGCTCGGCAGCGCCGTGCGCTCCGCTGCCCATGCCGCGGAAAGGCCGGCAAGATCGCTGTCGGCGAAGGACAGGATCGCAATTTCGCCTGGCGGCTGGCCGAGATCGATCGCTTCGATGATTTCGTCGAGGCCGGTCGAACTCGTCGTGAGCAGATGCATCGCTCACCTCTTGGAAGGTCAGGCGCGAAGCGCGGCCGTCACTGCGGCGCGGTCGAGGCCTTTTAATCCGATCACGACCAGCTGGCCTTGCCGCCGCTCGGCCGCGCTCCACGGCCGATCGAATTGGCAGGTCACTCGCGCGCCGACGGCCTGCACCAAAAGCCGCAGCGGTTTGTTCGCCACAGCGGCGAAGCCTTTTACGCGCAGCACGTCAAACCGTTCAGCCAGCGAAGCAATGCGCGCCGTGAGCGTCGACGGATCTGCAAGCTCATCAATCGGCACGACGAAACTGTCGAAATCGTCATGATCGTGCTCGGCTTCGGCGTCATGGCGGGTGCGGCGATTGCCGATATCGTTCTCGGTGCCGATCCCAAGCCCAAGCAGCAGTCTTTGATCGACCTTGCCGTCGCGTGCGGTCAGCACTTTGACGCGGCGCGGCAGCGCATCCGCGATCACGGCACGCGCGCGATCAAGTCCGGCGTCGTCGAGCAGATCGCGCTTGTTCAGAACGACGAGGTCGGCGCAGGCGATTTGATCTTCGAATACTTCTTCAACCGGATCGTCGTGCGTGAGCGCGCTGTCGGCGGCGCGCTGACGCTTCAGCGCGTCAAGATCGGTGGCGACGCGGCCATTGGCGAGAGCGGCGCCGTCGACAACGACGACCACGCCGTCGACCGTGACGCGGTTCTTGATCGCCGGCCAGTGAAACGCCTGCACCAGTGGCTTCGGCAAAGCGAGGCCTGACGTTTCGATCACGATATGATCGACACTGTCCTTGGCGAGAATGGCATCGAGCGCGGGCACGAACTCGTCCGCCACGGTGCAGCACAGGCAGCCATTGGCGAGTTCGACGATATTGTCTTCGGGGCAGGCGGCATCGCCACATCCTTTGAGGATTTCGCCGTCGATGCCGACATCGCCGAATTCGTTGACGATAACGGCAAGGCGGCGACCTTGCGAATTGGCCAAAACGTGACGGATCAAGGTCGTCTTGCCGGCGCCGAGAAAGCCGGTGACGATAGTGCAGGGCACGCGCGCGAGCTGTGCGGCGATTGCGCTGTTCATAGGTCGCTCTCCGCAAAATCAATGGGTGGGACACGCGCGATCAAGCTGCGCTTGAGGATTTCCGGGCGCCCGCGCCACGGCAGAATGCCGTCACTCGCGGCTGCGAGAAGCTTGGCGCCGGCAACAAGCGCGCCGGCATTGCTGGCATCGAGCCCGCCAAACACATAGGTCCATGAGCCGTTGCACCGCATGGCGGCGCTCGGTCCGCGGTTGCAATTGGCGAGGCAGCGTAGTCGCCGCACCACGACTTCAGTGCCGGCCGCCGCTTGTTCGGTTGCGTCGGCCAGGAGCGTCCCGGGACGTGGTTCGGCATCGCCTTCGCCGGCGCGCCGGCAGGTGACGCAAACGTAGATCATTGGCGATGTTGTCTTAGACGCCATCGTGTTGGACATCGGCCGGCCTCACGCGCGCTCAACGATGATGCGGCCGAAACCGCCCCAGCGGTAGATCAGGTAGGACACGATCCAGCTGGCGATGAAAATTCCGACGACGAAGTAGCCAAAACCGGCAAGCTCAACATTGAGCTTCTCAACTACGTCCCAAAAACCGCCGGCAAGCTCGAGCTTGCTGGCGACGAGACCGAGCGCCTCGATGCCGCCGATCAGCATCGCGACCAGCGCCGAAATCGCGGTGATGGTCAAATTGTACCAAAGCTTCCGGATCGGATTGAGAAACGCCCAGCCATAAGCGCCGACCATGAGCATGCTGTCGCTGGTATCGACCAGCGTCATGCCGGCCGCAAACAGCGCCGGGAAGATCATCACCGTGTCGAAGCTCATGCCGCCAGAGGCTTGACTGCCGGCCACCGTGAACAGTGTGATTTCGGTCGCCGTGTCAAAGCCGAGGCCGAACAAAAAACCGAGCGGGAACATCTGCCAGCTTCGCGTGACCATCCGAAACAGCGGCCGGAAGATGCGAGCGAGAAAGCCGCGGCCGGAGAGCAAATGATCGAGCTCATGGTCGGCAACCGCTTCGCCGCGGCGCGCCCGTTGGAAGCTCCGCCACACCCCGCGCAAGATGAACAGATTGATGGCGGCAATGGCGAGCAGGAAAAATGCCGATGTGCCGGTGCCGATGACGCTGCCGATCACCTTGAAAGGATGAAGCTTACCTTGGAGCGCGAATGCCGTTCCGACGATCACCGCGACTGCAATCGCGACAACCAGGGAATGCCCGAGCGAGAAGAATAAACCAGCCGAGATCGGCCGTTTGCCTTCCTGCATCAGCTTGCGCACCACGTTATCAATTGCCGCGATGTGATCGGCATCGACGGCGTGGCGCAGTCCCAGCACATAGGCGAGGAACGCGGTGCCAAGCAGCGTCGGCTGATCAGACAATGCAACGAAAGCCCAGGTCCAGACGACCGCATTGCCGGCGAATATCAGGAGATAGATCGCGGCGATCTTGCGCCCTTGATGGGGCGAGGCGTCGTCAAGCGCCGATCGCAGATGGCTGAGCACGGATGGTCCTCGCATAACCTGCCGTCGGCGCGAGCGAGGACCAAAAGACTTAATCGCCTTTCAGATCATCCACAGGCGCACCCCGGCCCGTGTTTGTCGCGTCGACACGGACGATGGCAGGTCTCCTGGCTCGCGGATCGTCGCTTCGTCCTGCCTTCCCGGCCGCATGCGCGTGCCAGTGGCTTAACCGGACGAAACTTCCCGCTCACAGTTGCGGGGGCAGCTGCGGGTTTGGGCGCACCGATGTGCGTCCGCACCGCATTCCCTATTCACCCTCATCGAGGGACCATCGATCGCTTAGTGATAGATTTCGGGATGTGGCCCTGTCAATCTGGCCGGCGGGTTCCATGGGCAGCGTAGCAAAACTCTCCCTCGTCCTCGGCGGCGCCCGTTCCGGCAAGAGCCGCTACGCTGAAGGGTTGATCGCGACACTGCCGCCGCCCTGGAAACCGCCATGGAACTATGTCGCGACGGCGGAATCTGGCGATGCCGAGATGGCCGAGCGCATCGCATCACATCGCGCGCGCCGCGGCGCTTCCTGGCACACGATTGAAGCCCCGCGCGATCTCGCCGCTTCGCTGCAATCATCGAGCGCCGCGGCGGTATTGGTGGACTGCCTGACATTGTGGCTCTCCAATCTCCTGCTTGCCGGCGCGGATATCGACATGGAAATTGGCCGACTTGAACATGCGCTGGCGGCAGGCGGTGCGCCGGTCGTCATGGTCGCTAATGAGGTGGGTTCAGGTATCGTGCCCGATCATCCGCTGGGCCGGCGCTTTCGCGATCTGCAAGGGCTCCTTAATCAACGGATCGCCGCACGCGCCGATCGTGTCGTGCTGGTGGTTGCCGGGCTGCCGCTGGCGCTGAAGGGAACGCTGTAAAGGCCATGCGGTCGATGCAACAACGGGTGAAGCGATGACTGAAATCGACCAAACCGAAGCCGAGCGCCATCGCGCCAAAATGGCCAAACGCAAATCCGTCCAGGACGCGGAAGTCGCGGCCAAGACCATCGAAAAAGGATTGCTGATCGTTCACACCGGCACGGGCAAGGGCAAATCGACCGCGGCGTTCGGATTGGCGCTGCGCATGCTCGGCCGTGGTCAACGGGTCGGCGTGGTGCAGTTCATCAAGGGGGCCTGGCATTCGGCCGAACGCGATGCGCTGGCGCGCTTCGGCGATCAGCTTATTTGGCACACAATGGGCGAGGGTTTTACTTGGGAAACGCAGGATCGAGCGCGCGATATCGCCGCCGCCGAACGCGCCTGGATGAAAGCGCGCGAGCTCATGGCCGCTCCGAATCTGGCCATGCTGATTCTGGACGAACTCAATATCGCACTGCGCTACGACTATCTCGAACTTGCGGCCGTCGTCGCGGCGCTCAATGTGCGGCGGTCAGGCTTGCATGTCGTGGTCACCGGCCGCAACGCCAAGCCGGAACTCATCGCCGCTGCCGACCTCGTCACTGAAATGACATTGGTGAAGCACCATTTCGCCGCCGGGGTGAAGGCGCAACCAGGCATCGAGTTTTGAGCCCAGAGCGTTATTGACCAAATCGATATGCGCTCCAATTTTTGGTGAAGCATGATCTTTTCGGACCTGCCTTCGCCCGCCGAAGCATCCTGCGAGCAGATTAGCGGTTGGCAAAGCTTCGCGCAGGCGGAAAACCCGTCCCCACTTTTCCGGATTATGCTCTAGCCATGCCCGGGCGCGCATTGATGTTTCAGGGCACCGGCTCAGATGTCGGCAAATCGCTGATCGTCGCGGGCCTGGCCCGCGCCCTGGCGGTGCGCGGTCTCGTGGTGCGACCCTTTAAACCGCAAAACATGTCGAACAATGCAGCAGTGACGTCTGATGGCGGCGAGATCGGGCGTGCCCAAGCGCTGCAAGCGCGCGCGGCGCGTACGCCTGCCACCGTTCATATGAATCCGGTTCTGCTCAAACCCCAGAGCGAGATCGGTGCGCAAATCGTGGTACAAGGCCGCGTCTATGGCAGCGCCAAAGCAGCCGCGTATCAGCACATCAAGCGCGATCTGTTGCCTGCCGTGCTCGACAGTTATCGGCAGCTGCGCGACGTTGCGGATATCGTCCTGGTGGAAGGCGCCGGCAGCGCAGCTGAGATCAATTTGCGTGTCAACGACATCGCCAATATGGGTTTCGCCGAAGCCGCCGACATTCCGGTCGTGCTGATCGGCGATATCGACCGCGGCGGCGTGATTGCGAGCCTCGTCGGCACCAAACACGTGATCGACACTGCCGACGCGGCGCGCATCCGCGGCTTTATCGTCAACAAATTTCGCGGCGATCCTGACCTGTTTGCCGCGGGAATGGCGCGTATCGCCCAAGCGACCGGCTGGTCGGCGCTTGGTCTCATTCCCTTCTTTCCCGACGCGCGATTGCTGCCAGCAGAAGACGCGCTCGCGCTCGAACAGAAGCCGCCGGTAAAGTCGCAAACGCGCCTACGCATCGCCGTGCCTATCCTGCCGCACATTGCCAATTTCGACGATCTCGATCCGCTGGAGGCAGAACCTGCGGTCGACTTGATTCGGCTGCGATCCGGATCTGCACTGCCTGGCGACACGGATCTTGTGATCTTACCGGGTTCGAAAGCGACCATTGCCGATCTCGATGCACTGCGCACCGCCGGATTTGATATTGATATCGCGGCGCATCGGCGGCGCGGCGGCTTGGTGCTCGGTCTGTGCGGCGGATATCAGATGCTGGGGCGCACGCTCGCCGACCCACAAGGCATCGAAGGCCCGGTCGGCAAAGTCGACGGGCTTGGTTTACTGGACGTCGAAACCGTCCTCTCGAATCGCAAGCAACTGGAACCAATTCGTGGTGAGACGGACGGCGGCGTTCCGTTCGCCGGTTATGAAATGCATATGGGCGTGACGGCGGGCGCCGATTGCGCGCGGCCCTTTGCCCGGCTCGCCGACGGTTCGCCGGAAGGAGCGATTTCGGCCGACGGCCGCGTGTTCGGCACCTATATCCACGGTCTGTTCGCCGACGATCGTCAGCGAGCCGCCTGGCTTACCCGGTTGGCGGCCGGCGCGGCAGACATTGCCTACGATTCCTTGATCGAACAGATCCTCGACCGGCTTGCGGCGCATCTTGTCGCGCATCTCGATCTCGACCGGCTCGTCAGCCTAGCGCGATAAATAGTGCGGCCAGCACCGAAACCAGCGCGACGAAAATTGCATCGGCGCTGCGGTAAAGCGCCAGCGCGCGACTGATATCTTTCGCTCCTGCGTCACGCCGACCATCGCCCATGAATGCATCGTCGACGGGAATGCCGCCATAGACCCGCGGCCCGGCAAGCGACAGACCCAGCGCACCGGCCATCGCCGCTTCCGGATAGCCGGCATTGGGCGAACGATGACGCGCCGCGTCACGCCAGACCGTGCGCCAGGCGCGGCTGACGGAAGCGTCTTTGCGCAATGCCGAAGCGGCGGCGAGCAACAGCGCCGCGAGCCGCGACGCCGGCAGATTGACAAGGTCATCGAGCCGTGCTGCGGCCCAGCCGAAATCTCTGTAGCGCGGCGTGCGGTGACCGATCACGCTGTCGGCGGTGTTGATCGCCTTGTAAAGCGCGGCACCCGGAAGTCCTGCCAGCAGCAGCCAGAACACCGGCGCGACGATTGCGTCGGAGAAATTCTCGGCCAAGCTTTCGATTGCGGCGCGTGCTACGCCAGCGCGATCGAGCCCGGCAGTATCGCGGCCGACAATGTGCGATACTGCCGCGCGCGCGGAGTCGAGGTCGTTCGCATCAAGTGCGGAGGCGACATTAGCGACATGCTTGTGCA
>Ga0310917_10000020_pt1 | contig 57118 bp, 55 predicted proteins | sample GREbulkMGLF178_FD_203531 | JGI IMG/M metagenome (GOLD analysis project Ga0310917, IMG submission 203531) | Lab enrichment of tropical soil microbial communities from Luquillo Experimental Forest, Puerto Rico - GRE.bulkMG.LF178 | ecosystem: Environmental > Terrestrial > Soil > Tropical forest >... | reverse complement strand
GCGACTTTGACGGGCACCCGGCTTGAGCCCCTCGGTTGGGTTCCTGAATTAGAACGCCAGCACCAGTATGCCGACAAAGCGCGTTAGGACAGCGGCCGCGCCAGCTCCGTCGCGAGTGTGGCGTAGAGCGGATTGTCACAGGTGTACACGTAATCGAGGGCCGAGACCGAGACGGCCTGCGCGCCCCGCTCACGCAAAAAACTTGCCAACGCCTGCACATTGTCCGGCGGACAGTGCAGCGTCAGCATGCCGGAAGAAGTCGAACCGCCGAACGGCGTCGCTACGCCGAATTTGTCCCGCGCCGTGGCAAGGAGCTTGTCGTCTAGTCCGGCAAGGCGCGTGCGCACTTCGGCGAAGGCCTCGGCGCGCTTTTGCGCGGCGATGCGGTCGAGCAGCAAGCGTGCGGTCTCGCGATGCGTCTCGTGCCAGGACGCCGTACGCGCGGCAACGAGGTTCGCCTGCGAGCGCAGAATCACGCCGTCTTCGATGGTCTTGAGCCCATTGGCGGCAAGCGTCGCACCGGTCGTGGTGATATCGACGATCATTTCCGCGGTGCCGGCCGCCGGCGCACCTTCGGTTGCGCCGGAGCTTTCGACGATCCGGTAATCGACGATTGCGTGCGCGGCAAAAAAATCGCGCGTCAGATTGGCGTATTTGGTGGCGAGCCGCATCTTGCCTTCGTGCTTGAGCCGGAATGCAGTCGCCACATCGTCGAGATCGGCCATTGTGCGCACGTCGATCCAGGCCTGCGGCACCGCGACGACGACGTTGGCAAAGCCAAACCCGAGTCCAGCAATCAAAATGACCCGCTCGTCGGATTGCGGAATCATCTCGCGAACAAGATCCTCGCCGGTGATGCCGAGATGCACGGCGCCTTGGCTAAGTTGCGAGGTGATTTCCGCCGCTGAAAGGTAGGCGATCTCGATGCCGTCGAAGCCGGCGATGGCGCCACGATAGTCGCGGGCGCCGCGCGGCTTGACGAGCTGCAATCCGGCGCGAGCGAAAAAGCCTTCCGCGTTTTGCTGCAGCCTGCCTTTCGACGGCACGGCAAGTATCAGCGGGGCGTTCACCGGACATCTCCGGCGGCCGTCAATTCATCGATCGAGGCGGCAAAACCGACGGCGGGAATCGCCTCGCGCGCGCCGAGCCGAGTTAAAAGTCCGTCGTAGCGTCCGCCGGCAACCAGCGCATTTTTGCCGCCGGCGTCCTGCAATTCGAAGACAAAACCGGTGTAATAGTCGAAGCTGCGCCCAAACGCGGTTGCGAATGTGATGGCGCGCACGTCGACGCCGCGGGCGGCAAGGAATCCGGTGCGGGTTTCGAACAGATCGAGCGCTTGGCTAAGCGATATTTTTGCTTCGGCGGCGAGTGCCCGCAATTCACCAGCGGTATCATCCGGAACGCCGGCAATCGACAGGAAACGCTCGATCAGCGCGCGCGTCTCGCGCGGCAGCCTAGTCGGTGCGTTTAGCGTCGCTTGTTCGAGAAAGCGATCGGCGATTTCGGCAACAGTACGCCCCCCGACGGTCGCGATGCCGGCGATCGACAGTAGGTCGGTGACGAGATGATGCGCGGCTTTGGGGTCCGAGCCCGCCAACGCCGCGAGCACGCCTTGATATTCCGGCCGATTGTCGGCGGCAGCGAGCGTGAGCTGATTGAGATCGTGCTTGAGCGAGGATTTGCGATTGAAATCCTTGATCAGCCGCCGCTTCCAGGCCGGCGCGAGATCGAGCGCGGCAATAAAAACGGCGAACAATCCAACGTCACCGATGCGGATCTCCGGCGCGTTCACGCCGTATTGCGCTGTCGCTTCAATGCCGAGCGCCAGCATTTCGGCATCGGCTGCGGCCTTGTCCTGGCGGCCGAACGATTCAATGCCGACCTGAAGAAACTCTGCCGATGCGCCGGGACGGTGGCGAAATACCGCGCCGAGATAGCAGAAACCAGCCGGCTTGCCGGCTGCCGCGGACTGCAAATAAGCACGTGAGGCCGGAATAGTGAGATCAGGGCGCAGGCACATTTCGCGCCCCTGCGGATCGGTGGTGAGAAACATCCGGCGACGAATGTCCTCGCCCGATAGATCGAGGAACGGCTCGGCCGGCTGCAGTACGGGCGGATCAATCCGTGCATAACCGGCGCGCATATAGGCGCCGATGAGCGCCTGCGCTCGCGGATCTGGACCATTCTGTGCCTTAATCGACCTGTCACTCATAAAAACAATCGTCCAAACCCAGGCTTGCCGGATGACTTGCCGCACATTGATCCGCCGCTGATCGTTGACCCAACACCTTAATTCTCCCGTTTCAGGGGAGGCGGGTGCTGGGCGAACTCCTCAATACCGAATCTCGGTGGCCTTCGTGCCGTCGGCGCGGGCCTTTAGCACGCCATCTGTCGACTTTCGATGAACAACCCGCCGCGCCGTTAACGATCGCCGCCGACATGGCCCGGCCGAGGGGCTGGCCAGAAGCCGATCCGTTGCAGTGAATCATGCAACATTATAACATTACAGGCGATTTCCATTGTCATTAAGCATTGCTGTCGCCGTCAGTCAGCCGCGGCTCGTAGAGGACCCGATTGCCAACCCGCCGTCATGTCATTTCGTTTGCGAGTGCTGCGGGTGCTTTCGCCGCGCTGTCGATAATGGCGGGTATCTTTTCGGAACGACGGCAGACGGGGACAACCCAGACGGGATTAGCGCAAAACGCGTCGAAAGCCCGCCTGCGCGCAGTCGCCACCTTCTCGATCCTTGGCGATTTTGTCGGCAATGTCGGTGGTGAGCGGGTGCAACTGACAACGCTGGTCGGACCGAATGGCGATGTTCACGTCTATGCGCCAGCGCCGGGGGATGTGAAAACGGTCGCGCTGTCGGGCATCGTATTCGTCAACGGGCTAGGCCTCGAAGGCTGGCTGGATCGGCTGATCGCCGCCTCGGCGACGCGCGCGCCCGTCGTAGTGACGAGCCGCGGTATCGTGCCGCGCGACGGTTTGCGTGCGCAGGATTATGGCGCGCGCGATCCACATGCCTGGCAATCGGTTGTGAACGCGAAAATTTATGTTGGCAATATCCGCGACGGCTTAATCGCTGCCGATCCTCACGGCGAAAAAACATACGAGGCCAACGCCACAGTCTATCTCGCCAAGCTCGATGAACTTGACGCCGAGATCAAAGCAGCGATCGAGTCTGTTCCCACTGCACGCCGCAAAGCCGTTACGGCACACGACGCGTTCGGTTATTTCGGCGACGCCTACGGCGTCGAGTTCATTGCGCCCGAAGGCTTATCGACCGAAGCCGAACCTTCCGCAGGCGGCGTCGCCAGGCTCATCGACCAAATACGCCGGCAAAAAATCCCTGCGGTGTTCATGGAGAATATCACCGATCCGCACTTGGCGCAGCGGATCGCGGAGGAGACTGGCGCTAAAATCGGCGGCACGCTTTATTCCGATGCGCTATCGTCGCCGAACGGGCCGTCAGCCACGTATATCGACATGATGCGCAGCAACCTGCGCGAATTGACGAGCGCGCTAGCCTGTTGACACAAATGGACAGAAAGCTTTTCTCTTGCGTGATGTAACATAGTAACGTTAGCATCCGATATCGCGTGGGGACGCGAAGGGTGGCGTCGGGGATGGGTGTTATTTGCCGCCATAAACGACACGGGGCGGTGCTGGCGCTGTTCGCGCTGGCGCTGCAGATCGTACTTGCCTTTGGTCACGTGCATCTACGCGGCCTGAGCGGCAGTTCGCACCCCATCATCGCGAGACAGGCGTCGCTTGCCTACCCGCCGCTGCAGCCGCCGGCGCAGAGTCCAAGCGACGACGATGATTATTGTGCGATTTGCGCGTCGATTTTTCTAGCGTCGAGCGCATTTACGCCGGCGCCGCCGCAACTGCTTGTCCCTGCGAATTTCCAGCGGGTTGAGCATTCGCTAAAATCCGCACGACCTCTTGCCGATTCGCTGCGGCTCGCTTTCCGATCGCGCGCTCCGCCGACAGCCTAAAGCTGCGGTCCTGCCGATTTCTTTGTTGCCGCGCGTTCCATTCTTCGCGCCTGACAACAGTTCAAAGCAACGCGGCGCGTTTTCCTAGGCTAAACGTCCCGCGATTTGCTGCGATAGCAAGGCCGCCGAGTGTGCTGGCGTTCCAAAAACATTGCTTGGTAGATTAGGATGTTGCTCGAAGTTTATCGCTGCCGTCGTCGCGCGGCCGTGCTGGGCGGCACAGCTCTGCTGGCGCTGCTTAACGCTTTGCCGTCTGCAAGCGCTCAAGAACAGGCTCCGACAAATCCACCAGCACAGACGCAAGCGCCTCAGGAGTCGACGCCGCCTTCTCCGTCTCCCCAGGCGCCGTCGGCCCCTCAAGAGTCGACGCCGCCTTCTCCGTCTCCCCAGGCGCCGTCGGTCCAGGCACCATCGACGCCTGCACCGACACCCTCACCACAAATAAGTGGTGGTGGAACACAATTACCTCAAATTAACATACAGGCAGCCAGAAGACCTGCGCCGCGACCTGCGCCGCGCGCTGTCGCGCGGCGTCCCGCGCCGCCGACAACGGCCAATGCCACCGTGCCGCCAGTGTCGCCGGCCGAAGTTCTCACGCAGAAGAGCAACAGCCTCGATCAGGCGCGCAGCAATCTCTTCACCACGATCGGCACGACCTCGGACACGATCAGCCACGACACTATCGAGGCACTGCCGCAGGGCGCCAACGCGTCGGTCGAGCGCGTGCTCTTGAATGCCCCGGGTGTATCGCAGGATTCCGCAGCTAGCGGTCTTCTTCACGTCCGCAACGATCACGCCAATGTGCAATTCCGTATCAACGGCGTGTTTCTGCCTGACGGCGTCACCGGCTTCGGCAGCATTTTCGACACTCAGTTTGTCGGCAGTCTTTCGCTCGTCACTGGCGCGCTTCCCGCCGAATACGGGTTGCGCACGGTCGGCCTCGTCGACATCACCACGCGCAACGACATTTTCAACAATTCCGGCAGCATCAATTACTACTTCGGCAGCCGGGAGAGGATCCAGCCGAGCTTCGAATATGGCGGCACCATTGGCGCCAATTGCCCAAGCCCGAACCAAAGCGCGAGCACGGCCGTGCCGACCAAAGCGCCGGCATCGTCATCCGTGACGTGCTTCGGCGGCGTGCAATATTATTTCACCGGCAATTATCTCCAGACCAATGAGGGCATCGAAAATTCGACGCCGTTTCTCAATCCGGTCCATGACTTCTCCCAGCAGGAGAGGGGCTTCGCCTATTTATCGACCTTCATCGATCCGTATACGCGCTTAAGCCTGATTGCGGGCACGTATAACGCTACTTTCCAAATTCCGAACGTTTTCAATGCGCCGCTCTTCCCAGGGATTGCAACCCCGGTTTTTGGGCTCAGCAATTTCGATTCTTCCAAGCTCAATGAGCGGCAGAATGAACAAACTCAATTCAGCGTGCTGGCGCTACAACGTTCGGTCAATGGTTTTGACGGGCAACTGTCCTATTTCACGCGCTACAACAATCTGCATTTCATTCCAGACCCAGCCGGCGATCTCCTCATCAACGGCATCGCCTCCGACATCAGCCGGCAATCCTATACCAACGGCGTTCAAGGCGACGCCGCCTATGCGATCAACGCGGCGCATACCTTGCGCGCCGGGTTTTCCGTCAGCGCCGAACAAATCTGGGTGGACAACACATCAATAGTCGAGCCCCTCGACAATTTGGGCAATGCAGTACCCACGACTGTCTCCATTACCGACGACGTCGCCAAGCTCGGCTGGCTCGCCGGCGTCTATGTGCAAGACGAGTGGAAAATCACCGACAAGCTCACGATGAACGCGGGGCTGCGCTTCGATCAGATGTGGGAATTCGTCGATGCCAATCAGCTAAGTCCGCGGCTGAGTTTTATTTACAAGCCGCTCGACGGCACCACTTTTCATGCCGGCTATGCGCGTTATTTCACGCCGCCGGTGCTCGTCGAAGCCGCGCCGGCGAATTTTGCTCTGTTCAACAATACGACGGCGGCGGTGACCAATCCCATTGGCAATCCGGTGTTGCCGGAGCGGTCGCATTATTTCGACACCGGCATCGATCAAAAGATCAAGTTCGGATGTTACACGGCGGAATCAAAAGACTGCAGCACGCTCGATCTCGGCCTTGACGCTTATTACAAAATCGCAACGGACTTGATCGACAATGGACAATTCGGCCAGGCGCTTGTGCTCAGCGCCTTCAATTACGCCAAGGGCGTCGCCCAGGGCGTCGAGTTCTCGGCGAAATACCATAGCGGCAATTTCCAGGCCTACGCCAACCTGGCGGTCAGTCAGGAGAAAGCGACGCAGCCGGTCTCGAACCAATTCTTGTTCAATAACGCGACACCGCTGCCCGATCTCGGCGGCTTGACGCAGTTCCAGTACCTGTCGACTCACTGGATCTACACCGACCATAACCAGTTCGTGACCGGCTCGGCTGGCCTGTCGTATCGCTGGAACGGCACGACCTTTTCGACTGACATGATCTATGGCTCGGGTCTTCGCAACGGCGACGCCAATATCGATGCATTGGCGCCCTATGCTCAGTTCAATGTTGGCCTGGCGCGCGATTTCGATATGCCGGACCAGCAACCGGTGACCCTGCGCTTTGACGTGGTGAATGTTTTCGACACGGTCTATCAAATTAGAAACGGCACCGGCATCGGCGTCTTCTCGCCGCAATACGGCCCTCGGCGCGGCTACTTCATCGGCATCAAAAAGAAAATCTGCGAGGACCCAAATTCCAGTGCTTGCCGTTACAACGCGCAAGATGATCGGCGAGACTATGCGAGCGGCTTCAAATGGCCGAGCGCTACCGCCCCAGGCCCTTACAATTGGAGCGGCTTGTATGTCGGACTCAACGCCGGAGGCGCTTTCAGCACAAATACCGCCGCGGTCCCTGGCGGTGGGGGAAGTGCGTCGGTCCACGAACCAGGTTTCATCGGCGGTGCGCAAGTCGGAGCGAACTATCAGACTGGGCCCGTCGTTTTGGGCTTTGAGGCCGACTACGACGCCTCTACACAGAACCAATCGCTGCCTTCGGGCCCATTAACGGGCAGTGTGAGTGGGACGCCATGGCTCGCAACGCTGCGCGGCCGTGTCGGCATGGCCTTTGATCGCACGCTGGTCTACGGGACGGCGGGTGGCGCTGCCGGCGAATTGCGGTCTAATTTCGTAATTCCCGCCGGCACCACCAACACGACCGTAACCTATGGCACCTGGATAGCGGGCGCCGGTCTTGAATACGGCATAACCGACAATCTCAGCGCACGTGTTGAATACCTATATCTTGATAAAAATAATATCGCGACCGGCGTCATCGGCCCGCCGCCCACGCAAATTACTAGCCATCTGCAAAATAATCTTGTGCGGGCGGGAGTGAACTACCGCTTCTCGACGAGGTAGTCCATTTGTGCGCGAGACAGCGCGGGAGGCACGAGTAGCCCAGATGAGCGAAGCGAAATCCGGATACCTGCTTACTGCCGCTGCACTTCAACCGTAACATGGGAGAGCGCGTGGAAGCGTCCGAGCAACGCCTGGTAATAATCGGGACCGCGCTCCTTGCGTGTCGCCACTGAAACAATGACGCCGAGGTGACCCGGACCGAGCCGCCATAAATGCAAATCGGTCAACCGGTCGCCGTCGGTCTCGATCACGGCGCGCATGCGTTCCGCCATGCCGCGATCGGGCGTCATGTCGAGCAGGATCGCGCCGGTATCGCGCACGAGTGTATAAGCCCAGCTCGCGATCACAATGGCGCCGAGCAGGCCGGCGGCCGGATCCATCCAGACCCAGCCGAACAGCCGGCCGAGTGTGAGGCCGACGATCACGAGAATCGATACCGCTGCATCGGCAAGGACGTGTACGACCGCTGCCCGCAGATTGTTGTCGCGATGCGCCGCGTGGTGCGTATGATGATGATCGGATTTATCGGCGCGATCATCATCATGCACAGCTTCGCGCTCGTGATCGTGCTGTTGATCGTGCTCATGGCCGTGAAAATGCTCGTGGCCGCCACCGAGCAGGAGCACGCTGGCTACGTTCACAATCAGCCCCAGCACGGCGATCGGGATCGCCTCATTGAAGCTGATCGGAACCGGCCAGATAAAACGTGTCAGGGCCTCATAGCCGATCAGAAGCGCGATCATGGCAAGCACGATGGCGCTGGTGAAACCGGCGAGATCGCCGAGCTTGCCGGTGCCAAAGCTAAACCGGTCGTCGTCGGCATGGCGGCGCGCATAACGATAGGCGAGCGCGGAGAGCAGAAGGGCGCTGGCATGGGTCGACATATGCAGCCCATCGGCAATGAGCGCGATCGAGCCGAACAACAGTCCGCCGGCAATCTCGGCCACCATCATGAAGCCACAGAGGACAATCACCGACCAGGTACGGCGCTCATTGCGCTCGTGAGCTGCGCCGAGAAAGATGTGGCTATGGAGATTGGCGTATTGGTCCGTCATGGTTCTTGCGCCATTGGCTGCCAAAGACGCGCATTTACTTGAGATAAGCCTGCACCGCCTCGATCAATTCTTCGGCGCCGCGGCTGCGCTCGGCATCGCGCGCCGGATCGACGACATGAAGCCGAATATGGTCTTCGATCACCTCGCTCATTAGACCGGAGAGCGCACCGCGTGCGGCGACGATGAGATGCAGCACATTGGCGCAGCCTTGTTCCTCTTCCAACGCGCGCTCGATGGCTTCGATCTGACCGAGCACCCGCCTCACTCGATTCAACAGCTTGAGCTTCTCGCCCTTGGTGTGCGACACGGTTGACATCTCCGTAAAATAGGGTAGGGGGTATGGTATGCGGCCGCCAGCGCCATGTCGAGGGTCGCCGCGTGCTCTGAACCGCAAACGCCAACGATCATGGGTAGTACCATCTGCGGTGCCGCCGCTGCCGTTCATGACGGAACGGCGACACCAAACATGACAGAACCGATCGCGGCACCGTCGGCCGCGAGGGGACTGGCGCTCCCGCCTGACTAGGCACCCGCCATTCGCTCACAGCCGACCGCCTCGCCGCGGGCAATGGAGGTGAGCGATGTTTGCCAAACACGCACAGCGGAATTTCGCCCGAAGCTTTGGGCTCGGCCGCAACCCGGCGGCAGTCCGGCCATGCAACGACAATCAGCCGATCCACGGCACCGCGCCAGCGCGACCGATGCGCCGCCCGGCGCTGTTCTGCCGTTGGCGACGCACGGCGGCGGATCGACTGGAGTGCCATTGGGCGCATGGGAGGCCAGACCTAAGCGATGAGGGAATAAGTTGCCTGGCCGGCCAAGCCAGGCATCACGGCGGTATCGCGATACTCGCTGCTTGATTGTCTGAGTCCTGCCTGTGATGTGCCTGTGGGAATGATCCACCGACGCATGGACAGGGCCAGCCGGTGTCACGTTATTGTCAGCATTGCGATGGCAGCAAAGCGCGTGCGCGACTGAATGTGATGGGCTCGGGGGACCGGATGAGGGGGCGTTGGGTGGCCGGGCTGGGCCTGATCGCTGCTGCGAGCAGCGCGCAAGCCGCAGATCTTTCCCGGGTGCTACCTACCAAGGCGCCGCCGCCGGCGGCTGTGTCGGCTGCCGACGATTGGACCGGGTTCTATGCCGGCGGCCATTTCGGCTACGCGTGGGGCAACTCCAACTGGACGACGCCCGGTATCTCGGGCTCACTCGACCTGGCGCAACCGATCGACGCGTTCGCTGAGAGGGGAAGTTTCTTCGCCGGCGTTCAAGCGGGCTATAACTACATGTTGCCGAACCGCTTTGTGGTTGGCGTCGAGGCCGATGCATCGTTTCCGAGCTTTCAAAGTCTTGCCGGGATTTCCGTCGGCGGCGGCTCGACGTTTTCCTCCCCGTTCGGGCCAGAGACCTATCTTGAGACGGTGCTGTCCTCGGGGACGCTGCGGGGGCGCGTCGGCTACGCGCTCGGACGCTGGCTATTCTATGCGACCGGCGGTTTTGCCTGGAGCTACGACCGGCTGACACTGACGAATCTCACAACCGGTGTGAGCGATATGCCGTTTTTGTGGCGTTTGGGTTGGGCGGCGGGCGTCGGCATCGAAGCGCCGGTGGCGCCGCACTGGACGGCTCGACTCGAATACCTGTTCACCGACTACGGCAACAGCAATGTGTTCTTCGCTAACGCCGGCCAGCGCTTCACGTCCGATTGGTCGCTGCAAGAATTGCGGGCTGGCCTGAACTATCAGTTCGGCAACGGCGCGGCCGTGGTTGCATCCGCTCCGCCGTCAGCAGACCTCGACCGAGTCAATTTTCACGGTCAAGCAACGTTTACCGAGCAAGCCTATCCAGCGATCCGATCGCCCTATGCGGGACCTAACAGCCTGCCAGGTAGTGGCCAGGGTCGTGAGATCACCGACGTCACGCTCTATGCCGGCGTCAGACTGTGGCAAGGGGCCGAATTGTGGATCGATCCTGAGATCGATCAGGGCTTTGGGCTTGGCGACGTGCACGGGGTCGCCGGCTTTCCCAGCGCCGAAGCCTTCAAGGAGGGCTTTAGCTATCCTTATGCGCGCGTCCAACGCGCCTTCGTCCGCCAGACCATCGATCTCGGTGGCGATTCTCAGAAAGTGAATGCTGACGCCAACCAGTTTGCCGGTTCTCAGAGCGCGAACCGGCTCACGTTAACAGTCGGCCGGTTTGCCATCACCGATATTTTCGACACCAATGCATACGCTAACAATCCCAAAAACGACTTCCTGAACTGGTCCGTTGTCAATGCTGGTACGTTCGATTACGCCGGCGACGCCTGGGGAATCACGTACGGCGCGGCGGCCGAGTGGTATCAAGGCAACTGGACCCTGCGCGGCGGCATCTTCGATCTATCGAAAACTCCAGCCGGCGGCGTCAGTCCGCAAGGCGCCCAGCTCGATCCAACCTTCAGACAGTTCCAACTGGTAGGCGAAATCGAGCGACGCTATCAGCTTTGGGGCCAGCCGGGCGTATTCAAAATTACCGGCTTTCTCAGCCGCGGCGCCGCTGGCGATTTCGCCGCCGCCATTGCGCTCTCCCAGGTGACCGGGATGCCTGCCGATATCAACGCGGTACGCGGTTATACCAGCCGGCCTGGTGTCAGCGTAAATTGGCAACAGCAAGTCACGGACAGCATCGGCGTATTTGCCCGTGCCGGCTGGGCCGACGGTAATGTCGAGCCGTGGGATTTTACCGACATCGATCGCACGATTTCCGCCGGCGTTTCACTCAATGGCAAGTCATGGGGCCGGCCGGACGACACGATCGGCATTGCCGGTGTGATCAACGGCATTTCCAAAGTGCATCAGCAATTCTTCAATGATGGAGGTTTGGGCATTCTGATAGGCGACGGCATGCTGCCGCATCCGGGGACCGAGCAGATCGTCGAGACTTATTACAGCTATGCGCTCACCGCCTCGACGCGGCTGACCGCCGACTACCAGTTTATCAACAACCCCGCCTACAACACCGACCGCGGGCCGGCGAATGTGTTTACCGGGCGGGTTCACTGGCAGTTTTAGGAAGCTAGAGCATGATCCCGAAAAGTGGCTGCCGGTTTTCGGAAAAGATCATGCTCAAAAAAGAAGCTAAAGCGAACGCTTTAGCGCGCGCAACCCTATTTTCAACTCGCGCGATGCCGCGCCAGCACTTCACGCACGGCTTCAAGCAGTTTTTCCTCCGGTACGGAGCGCTGCGCTCCGGCTTGCTTCTGCAAATGCTGTTCGCGGCCTTTTTCCGATTTCGCAAGCTCGGCGTACGCCCATTGCTTGTTGCGATTATCGCGCGCGTCGATCGTGTAATCGCCTGTCGCGGTTGCGCTCGCTGGAGCCGCTAAGGGCGGCCATAGGCCGGTGCAAGCGACATTGCATGCGGACTTGCCGTCGGCATCTCTATCAAAAACATACAAGGTCATTCCGTTGTCACTTGTGAGCACTTTTCCCTTTGTGGAATCGCCGATTTTTGTCGGTATCGTCTTCGCAACGGCCACGCTCGCAACCATTGCTGCAGTAAGAGTGGCGAAGAGTGAAATTCGCATCTGTTTTGTTCTCCTGTTTGTCTCGCGGTGATGTGCGCTGACGCGTCGGAGAACCGGACGCACGAACATTTATTCCAATGATTCCAATCATATCCGCTCGAATTTTCGTGAGGTTTTTAGGGCCGATATTTGGTCGGGCTGCGCTTTCGCGCGGCCGCTCACCGGCCGGCGTGACGCGCCAGTACCTCGCGCACCGCTTCGACCAATTGCGCTTCTGGCACCGAGCGTTGCGCCTGCGCCTGTTTCTGCAAATGCTGTTCGCGGCCTTTTTCCGATTTCGCAAGCTCGGCGCCGACGATCAGGTCTTTGATCGTGACTTCGCCGCGCGCTTTCTCGTCGGAGCCCTGGATGACGACGCAAGGTGAATTGCGCCGATCGGCATATTTCATCTGCGGCCCGAATTTTCCCGAGCCAAGATAAAGCTCGGCGCGGATGCCGGCGTGGCGCAACTTTGCCACCATGGTCTGATAATCGGCGATGCGATCCTGATCGAACACCGTGACGACCACCGGCCCCGTTTCGGTTGCAAGATCGACCTTGCCGAGATATTCGAGCGCCGCGAGGAGCCGCGACACGCCAATCGAGAAACCAGTCGCCGGCACTGGCTCACTGCGGAAGCGCGAGATCAAACCATCGTAGCGTCCGCCGCCGCCGACCGAACCGAAACGCGGCGAGCCGTCTTCGGTTTCGGTTGCGAAGGTGAGCTCAACTTCAAAAACAGGCCCAGTGTAATATTCGAGACCGCGGACGACGGAGGGGTCAACGGCAATTCGATGGTCGGAATAACCGGCTGCTTCGACGAGGCTCCTGATTGCCTCAAGCTCTGCGCGGCCTTCTTGGCCGATGCGACTGTTCTTAAGACGCAGATCAATCTGGGCGATTTTATTGTCCGCATCCGCTGCCGGTTCAAACACACTCATGATCGTCTCAATTGCGCGCGCATCGAGCCCTGCACCTTTCGTGAAGTCGCCCGATTCGTCCTTGCGTCCTTCCGCAAGCAGTTGTCGAACGCCGTGATCGCCTAATCGATCAAACTTATCCATAGCGCGAAGAACCGTGAGACGGCGATTGGCATTTTTATCAGTGCTCAATCCAATTGCTTCCATGAGTCCGTCGAGCACCTTACGGTTGCTTACCTTCACCACATAACTGCCGCGTGGAATGCCGAGCGCCTCCATCGTATCAGCGGCCATCATGCACAGTTCCGCGTCGGCGGCGGGCGACGATGAGCCGACCGTGTCGGCATCGAATTGCATGAATTCACGGAAGCGGCCGGGGCCCGGCTTCTCGTTGCGAAAAACGGTGCCGACGCGATAGCTGCGATAAGGTTTTGGCAGCGTGTCAAAGTTCTCGGCGACGTAACGAGCGAGCGGGGCGGTGAGGTCGTAGCGTAACGACAGCCATTGCTCGTCGTCATCCTGGAACGAAAACACGCCTTCGTTCGGTCGATCCTGATCAGGCAGGAATTTGCCGAGCGCGTCCGTGTATTCGATCGCTGGGGTCTCGACCGGTTCGAACCCGTAAAGCTCGTAAACGGCGCGGATTTTCTCGATCATCTGCCGCGTCACGACGATTTCGCTCGCGCCGCGGTCGGCGAGTCCGCGCGGCAGGCGCGGCTTGAGCGATTTCTCCGATTTATCCGCCATGTCTTTATCCGTATGTCGGGGTGGTAGCAGTCGCATCAGGGAGCAGCAAGCGATAGGATCGTATCGCCGGCCCCGAGCCGGACTTGATGCCGGAGAGTAAGATGGCCCAGACGCGCCTTGCAGCGGTGACCGCGCCGAACGATCTCGAATCCTATTGGCTGCCGTTTACGCCCAATCGCAGTTTCAAGCGCTCGCCGCGCTTGATCGCTCGCGCCAAGGACATGCATTATTACAGCGCCGACAATCGCGCGGTGCTCGACGGCACCGCCGGATTGTGGTGCACCAATGCCGGACACAACCGCGATCCGATCGTGGCTGCGATCAAGCAGGCAGCCGAGGAACTCGACTATTCGCCGGCGTTCCAGTTCGCGCATCCGGCGGCGTTCGAGCTCGCCGGCCGCGTTGCCGCCCTCGCGCCAGGCGATCTTAACCGCGTCTTCTTTTGCAATTCGGGCTCGGAAGCCGTCGACACGGCGTTAAAAATCGCGATCGCTTATCACAATGTGCGCGGCGAGGGCGCCCGCACGCGTTTGATCGGCCGCGAGCGCGGCTATCACGGGGTCGGTTTCGGCGGCATTTCGGTCGGCGGCATCGTCAATAACCGCAAATTCTTCGGCTCGCTTCTGGCCGGCGTCGATCATCTGCCAGCGACCTATAGCCGCGAGCACCAGGCCTTCACCAAGGGCGAGCCGCAATGGGGCGCGCATCTTGCCGACGACCTCGAGCGCCTTATCACGCTGCACGATGCTTCGACGATCGCCGCAGTGATTGTCGAGCCGATGGCCGGGTCGACCGGCGTGCTGCCGGCGCCGCAAGGCTATCTGCAGCGGCTTCGCGCCATTTGCGACCGCCACGGCATTCTCCTGATCTTCGACGAAGTAATTACCGGTTTCGGACGGCTTGGCTATGCGTTTGCGGCCGAGCGCTATGGCGTCGTGCCGGATCTGATCACCTTTGCCAAAGGTGTCACGTCAGGCGCGGTGCCGATGGGCGGAGTAATCGCGCGTGATGGCATCTACGAAGCATTCATGCGCGGGCCGGAGCATGTGATCGAACTGTTCCACGGCTATACATATTCCGCCCATCCGCTTGCCTGCGCCGCCGGGCTGGCCACGCTCGAGCTTTATCGCGACGAGAACCTGTTCGCGCGCGCCAAGACGCTTGAGCCGCACTTCGCCGACGCCGCCATGACGCTAAAAGGGCTACCGGGCGTACTCGATATTCGCGCGGTCGGTCTTGCCGCCGGCATCGATCTCGCCTCGCGCCCTGGCGCGCCGGGCTTGCGAGCCTATCAAGCGATGGAGCGCGCGTTCCATAACGAAGGGCTCATGGTCCGCGCCGCCGGCGACACGATTGCGTTGTCGCCACCGCTCATCGTGAGCGAAGCGCAAATTGACGAAATATTCGACAAAGCGGGCCGGGCGATTAAGGCAGTGGCTTAGAATCCCTCTCCCCGCTTGTGGGGAGAGGTGATTTACCGCGGCTTCACGACCGCCCAACCGACATGGACCGTGCCGTCAGCACGGCGCATCGGCAGATCAAAAGGCGTGCCGAGTTCGGCGTCCGGTGCGATTGCGGCGAAGGCTGCCGGAATCTGCCGGGGATCGCCCTGCGTCCACACCAGGATCGCACCCTTGTCGCGCAGATCGTCGAGATCGATCCAGGGCGCGCGCGCCGGCAGTCCATCGACCAGCACCTGCGGCTGGTCGGGCGAATAATGTGCCAGATTGCCGCCGTCCCACATTGAGCCGATGACGTAGCGCAGTGGCGCGCAGTCCGGCGGCCGACAGGTCGCCTCCTTAAAGCGCGCGGTCAAGATTTCACCCAGTTTGTCCCCGGGAAACAGAACCGCGCGGTAGCGGTGGTCGAACTGCGGCAGGACGAGGTAATTGGCGATGAACGCAACCACGAAGATGGTGAACACCACGGCCCAAGCGCCAATGACGCGCGTCAAACGCACAGTGTCGAGATGAACGCGCGCGGCCATCACCAGCCAGACGCCGAGAAAGAGCCACAGCGGGTAGCCCCACATCGCCACCGCGCCGCGGCCGGTCGCCGCCGCCAGCGCAATCACCGTCAGTGCCGGGCCGAAGGCCAAGAGCGTTACGATGCGGCGATCGAATGGCTCGATGGCACTCTTCTTGGCTTCAAGGGGCTTGCGCTCGGCCGGCCAGAACAACGCTGAGGCGATGAGAAATGATGGCAGGAGGAAAAAGATCTGGCTCCCGAGGAAAAGGCCGGGATGTACTACGTAGTCGAACCAGCCGCGCACCGGCGTAGCCCGATGACTGGCATAGGCAAAGGGCAAAAAATCGCTCTGGAATAGCCAGATGATGTGCGGTGATGCGACAACAAGTGCAGCGCAAACCGCAAGCCATGGTCCCGGCGTCGCCCAGGCCCGCCGCGCTTGGCGATCCAACAGCATGAACAGTGCATAAGGGACCGCCAATACCACGACAAAATATTTGGCCCATAAGGCGCCGCCCATGGCGATGCCGAGCAAGCACCACGCCCCAAGCCCACCGCGCCGGAGCGCGGCGTGAAACGCATAGCCGGCTAGCGCCCAAAACGGCAGTTGAATGACGTCGTGATTGAATTTTACCGCCGTGTACTGGAAATAATGCAGCCCGTCGATGATCAGCACGGCGACCAGCGCGCCCGCCGCGCCGAGAAGCGGCCGAGCCAGCGCGAACACCAGGGCGAAAGCAACGAGCACCGCCGCCTGCGCGGTCGCGTAATAGGCGATGTCGGCGCCGAAGACGCGATGCACCGCCTCGATCAACCACCATGGCAAGGGCGGCAGCTTGTCATAGCCGAGCTGCCATTCGCGGCCGTAAACCAGCGCCTCGATGAGATCGAGCGGCAGATTGGCGTAAAGTAGCGCCGGCAATACGGTCCAAACGGCAAAATGCACCATCAGGAAAATGCCGAATGCGACGTTCGGCCGGCGCTCAGCGGCGCGGATCAAGCCCGTGGCCGGAATGGCGGCCGACAGGCGCATGCTGGCGGCGAGATTTTCGGGCATCTCGTTAATTGCTCGTCACATTTGCCCTAAAAGCGCGTCTAGGGCCTCCGCCACGTTTAGCATGCGCAAATTCGGAACTTGCAGCCTGCCTCGCGCTTGTGGACACTGATAGCATCCGGCAAGAACCGACAAGAGGTTTGGCCAAGAAGTTGCCAAGAGGTTGCCCTGGTGTTTTGGCCTAAGAGGAATCGGTCACATGGTGCGCATTAGTGCCTTCTTGATCGCTGTCTGCATGGTGCTGATCGCCGGCGCGCTGGGCGTCGCGGTCTATGCGCGCTTCGGCTTTACCGGCGCGGAATCAGCGCTGGCCGGGCTCGGTGCGCTCACGGCGCTCGCGGTTTATTACGTGGTTGCCGCCCGCAAGCATGATCGCATTGAAATCAGCAACCAGCTCGCCAAACTCGCCCGTGGCTCCGGCGATCTGGCTAGCCAGTTTGCTGAATTCGACCGCCGCTTGAACGAGATCGAGGCTAAGATCGACTCCAGCGTTGAACGCGCTGCGGCGACGTCTCAACCGCTCGCGGACGAGCTCGAGCGGCTCTCGATATCGGTCAGAGGGCTTGCCGGTTCGGTGACGGCCCACGAGGCGGCGCTGCACGATCATTCGACCAATGGGCGAACCACTATTGAGGATCTTCCGGGGATCGTCGGCACCGAACACTCGAATGCGCCTGCTGCCGCGCGTCTGCAATTCACAGGAAGTGCGTCTCGAGTCCATCCGACCAACGGCAAAACTGCTCCATTGGCGCGATTGGATCGTGGCGCCATTGTCGCCGCGCTGCGAAAGACGGTCGCAGCCGGCGAGATCGAACTTCACCTGCAGCCGGTGGTGACCCTGCCACAGCGCAAATTGCGCTATTACGAGGCGTTGGCCCGGCTCAAGGCCGAGACCGGCGAGCTTATCACCGCGGCCGACTTCCTGTCGGATGCCGAAGCTGCGGCGCTGATGCCAGAGATCGATTACTGTGCCGCCGCGCGCTGCGTGCAAATCGTCCGTCGGCTGTTGCTGCAAAAGCGCGAGATCGGCGTATTCTGCAATCTCGCGACGGCGACACTCGCTGATGCGAGCTTTGCGAAATTTCTTCAATTAATGGACGCCAATCGCGCAGTCGCCTCCGCGCTGGTGTTCGAGTTTACCCAGCGCGCTGTTCGCGCCATGGGGCCTGTTGAGCACGCGAGCCTAGCCTCACTCGCCGAACGAGGTTTCCGTTTTTCGATGGACACTCTTGCCGACCTTCGCGTCAACGCGCGTGATTTGAACGAGCTCGGCTTCCGCTTCGTCAAGGTGCCGGCGACGCTCCTGTTCAATCGGCTCGGGGCGGCTGCAGCCAACATCCATCCAGCCGAATTTTCCGACGCGTTGGGCCGCTTCGGCATCGACCTGATTGCCGATCGGATCGAGCATGAGAATACAGTGATTGAGTTATTGGACTACGACGTCCGCTTTGGTCAGGGCGTATTATTCTCGCCGCCGCGGCCGCTGCGCGCGGGCGTGTTGGAAAAGGCCGATTTCAAAACCGACGAGCACGATGCGCCGAATGATCAGCCTGAGCCAGCTCCTGCTGCGGATCTTGCTCTGCTTGCCCGGGCCAGTATGAGACCCAGTTGAGCCCGCAGCCGAGATCATGCACGTAGATCAGCAAGCGCCGGGTCAGCAGGCGTTGGGTCAGCAGGCGTTCGGTCGGCGAGCACTGCTTCGCATCACGGGCAAGGCCGCGTAAATTATCAGCCGTGGTCGATTTCATCCAACGATTTGAGCCGCTGGCGCGCGACTATGACGTCGTGTTGTGCGACGTCTGGGGCGTGGTGCACAACGGGCTCGCGGCTTTTCCGGCGGCTTGCGACGCGCTCATGCGCTTTCGTGCCGAGGGCGGTACCGCGATGTTGATCACGAACGCGCCGCGCTCGGGGGAGGCGGTCGCGCGCATTCTCGACCGCCTGAAAGTGCCGCGCCAAGCCTATGACGCGATCACGAGTTCCGGTGATGTCACTCGTGGCATCGTCAAGACGCGGCTTGCCGAAAGCGTCTTTCATCTCGGCCCCGAGCGCGATCTATCGATTTTCGCCGGTCTTGATGTGAAGTTCGCTCCACCGGAAGCCGCCGACTATGTCGTGTGCTCGGGTCTGTTCGACGACACGATCGAGACGCCGGAGGACTATCGCGAGCTGCTCCAGGCGCTGCGCGCACGATCGCGGTTCATGGTCTGCGCCAATCCCGACATCGTTGTCGAGCGCGGCGATACGCTGGTGTATTGCGCCGGCGCGCTCGCCGATGCGTATGCCGAACTCGGCGGCGATGTGCTCTATTGCGGCAAGCCGCACCCGCCGATCTATGAGCTCGCGCTCGCTACCGCGGCCGGATTGCGCAACGCCAAGACATTGTCCAATCAGCGAGTGCTCGCCATTGGGGATTCGGTGCGGACCGATCTCAAGGGTGCCGCCGCCTTGGGTTTGGATTGTATGTTCATTACCTCTGGGATTCACGCCGAAGAATACGGTTCGCGCGAAGCACCTGATCTGGCGGCCCTCAACACGATGTTCGCCGCCGCCGGCGTCAAGCCGCGCGGCGTGATGCGCGAACTGATCTGGTGAGCGGCCGATGCCGGCGAAAACCTTCCCGGTCGTGCGCGATTTTGCGCCTGCCGCCGCGCTTCGCGGTGCGACCGTCGCCATCGGCAATTTCGACGGCGTGCATCGCGGCCATAAAGCAGTGATCGCGGCCGCGCAGGCGCGGGCCCGCGCACTCGGCAAGCCAGCGGCCGCGCTCACCTTCGAGCCGCATCCACGCGCGTTCTTTGATCCGCAGGAGCCGCTGTTCCGCCTCACCGACGAGGCCGCCAAGTTGCGGCTGCTCGCGGCGACTGGCCTCGACGGCGCGATCGTACTTACCTTCGACGCAAGCTTGGCGAAACTGAGCGCGGACGATTTCGTCAAGCGCATCCTGGTAGACCACTTTGCCATTAGCGGCGCCGCAATCGGGTTTAATTTTCATTTCGGCGCCAATCGCACCGGCTCGCCGGAATTTCTCAAAGCCGAGGGCAAGCGATACGGCTTTGCCGTCGACATCGTTCCGCCATTGCTGGACGGCGGCCGGCCGGTCTCTTCGGGACCGATCAGGGCGGCGCTTGCCGAGGGACGGCCCGACGAGGCGGCAGAATTGCTGGGCTATCCCTGGTTCGTGTCCGGAACGGTGATCCACGGCGACAAGCGCGGACGCGAGCTCGGATTTCCGACCGCCAATCTTCGGCTCGATCCAACCTGCGCGCTTCGTAACGGCATCTATGCCGTGCGCGCAGCGTCAGGCGGGCGCCGCTACGACGGGGTTGCGAGTTTCGGCCGCCGGCCAATGTTCGATACCGGCGTCGTGCTCTTGGAGATTTTTTTGTTCGATTTTTCCGGCGATCTCTACGGCGCGAATATCGACGTCGCGTTCATTGCCTGGCTGCGCGAGGAAGCGACGTTCGCCTCGGCCAAGGATCTGGTGCGTCAGATGGAAGCAGACAGCCGGCACGCCCGTGAAGCGCTGGCGCGCGGCGGCGACGCGTTCCCGCCGATCTAAAACTCCTGCCGCTCTTCCGCTTTGTTGCGGTATTCGCGCGCCCATTGCGCGGCCAGGAAGCCGAGCAACGCCACCGGCACGATGCGTTGCCAGCCGATCGTGCGGCCGGCCTGGACAGCAGCCCCGAGAACTTTTGGATCGAACAGCCAAGACGGGGAATGCGCTCGTGCTGCGCGAGCAAGAATGGCGCGCTCACGGGCGCGGCGGCGCGCTGAGACGCAGACCATTGCAGCGCCGAGCGCGATTACGACGAACACGCCTGCCATGATCAGGCCGGCGAACACAGTACCGAACTGAACCACGAGCCAGGCATAGGCGCTGACGCAGAGAAACGCAAAGGCGATGAGCAATGCGGCAACGATAACGACGGCCGACACCACCACCGTCGTGCTGAGCCCGCTTCTTGCCTGGACGAGTAATGTAACTTCGCGCGTCACGGTCTTGAACATGATCGACCCGTACGCTTCATCAAACACGTCGACATTAACTTCGCGATCGACGACAACTTCGCGATCGACGACAGCCGCCATTTCGAGCGGTCAATTCCGCCGATGTTAAAAGATTCCCAGTCCACTAGATTAGCGTCGCCAGATCGCACCGAACAGAAAACCCAATCCTAGCGCCATTGCCAGCGTCGTATAGGGGCGCTCCTTGATCGATTCGTCGACCGCCTCGACAAATTTGTCGGAGACCTCGCGCATCGCATCGACTGCCTCGCGGCCTTTATCCTGCGCGTCGGAAACCATGCCTTCGGCGCCGGATCTGGCGCGCTGCCAGGCGGCGGTGCCTCTGTTGGCGACGATGTCGGCGACTTGCTGGGCAAGCTGGGTGAAATCGTCACGCAACGTTTGCATATCTTTCTGCAGGTCGCCCGAAGCCGCGCTAGCGGCTTTGCCGAAATCGCGCACGCCCTCGCGCGCTTGATTAGTGGCGTCACGCATATTGCTGGAAACCGTTGATGCGTTGCCCATGCTGTTACTCCATGAATGCAAAACTGCTGGATTGATCAAGATAATAGCTTCAACGCGGCAAAAGTTCCATTTACTCAGGCAGCCTGACATCTTCCGCGGGAAATAGGTGGTTCACGACCACAAGCCCGATGATGGACAGCGGCGCGGCAAGCAGCGCCCCCATTGGCCCCCACATCCAGGTCCAAAATGCCAGAGCCAAAAAAATCACAAGCGGATTGAGCGTGAGCCGTCGCCCGACAAGGGTCGGGGTTATCAGGTGGCCTTCCAGCGTCGCGAGCGCGATCAAGCCGAGCGGTGCGATCAAGGCGTGTGCAAGCGAAGGAAAGGTGACGAGTCCGACGCCAAACAGCACGATGACCATGACGGCGGGTCCGATATAAGGCACGTAATTGAAGAGGCCGGCTAGAAAACCAAAGATGAGGGGATTGGGAAAACCGATCAACCACGCGCCAAGGGCGACAATCGACGCAATGCAGATGTTGACGATCGTCACCACGGTAAGATAGGCGGCGAGATTGCGCTCGATGTCGCGCATGATCTTCAAAAACCGCAGCTTGGAATCGCGATTGCCAAACAGCGCTACGAACTGGTTGCGCAGCTCGATCTCGCCGACGAGAAAAAACAGTAAAGTGGTGAAAAACAGAACGAGTTCTCCTGCAGCCGGTGTGACAAACGCGACCACCGGGAGGAAGACTGTGGAAGCAGGCATATTCACGCTCAGCCCGCTATTGTCGCCGAACAGCGAAGTCTGCAATTCGCGCAAAGCCGCTAGCGGCTGATCGAGCACGGCGAGTTTATCTTTAATGCTGGAGCCGATCTCCGGCGCCCGGCCGATCCACTCGGTGACCGGCCGCGCCAGCACCATGGCCGCGAGGCTTAAGGCTCCGAACCCGAACAGCAGAATCAGGATTGCCGTGACCCAGGTCGGAATGCCGCGGCGTTTGGCGGCTTTGATCAGCGGCGCGAGAGTGAGCGCCAGTATGGCCGCCGCCAGGATCGGCAACAATATCGGGCGACCGACGTAAAGAAAGGCGCCGATCGCGAGCAGGAAAATGCCGATGATCGCGCCGTGTCCGGCCGACACCCACATATTATTGATGCTGTCGACGGGCAGGGGATCACTGATGATCAGCGACTGGCGGACCTCGCGGTCGGCCCGGGTCTCGTCCACGATGGCTCCCTCTCCCGCAGGCCTGCCTCAATCCCGCCGACTTAACGCCAAGGCGAAGGGCTCGGTTCCTCGGTCACTTGGTGGGCGGGCTCGGTGGGGATGGCGGACACCCTTTCCGCACCGCAACGGGCTTGTTAGAAGGCGCATCCGAGACCAGAAGCTTGACAATGACCGAACCTAAAGCGCGCGATTACAGCGAAACGCTGTTTCTCCCTAAGACCGATTTTCCAATGCGCGCCGGGCTGCCACAGAAGGAGCCGGAAATTCTGGCGCGCTGGCAGAAGCTCGATCTCTACGCGCGGCTGCGCGCCGTGGCGGCCGGACGGCCGCGCTTCGTCCTCCATGACGGTCCGCCTTATGCCAACGGCAACATCCACATCGGTCACGCGCTTAATAAGATTCTCAAGGACGTGGTGACGCGCAGCCAGCAAATGCTCGGCTTCGATTCGAATTACGTCCCGGGTTGGGACTGCCACGGCCTGCCGATCGAATGGAAGATCGAAGAAGAGAACTATCGCGCCAAAGGCAAAGCGAAGCCGGATTTGTCCAATCCGTCGGCGCTCGTTGAATTCCGCCGTGAATGCCGGCAGTTTGCCGAACACTGGATCAAAGTGCAGCGGGAGGAATTCGAGCGCCTCGGCGTTGTCGGCGACTGGGCGCATCCGTACACGACAATGGATCCCTTCGCCGAGGCGCAAATCGCGCGCGAACTGATGAAGTTCGCCGCCAACGGCACGCTCTATCGTGGCTCGAAGCCGGTGATGTGGTCGGTGGTCGAGAAGACTGCGCTCGCCGAAGCCGAGGTCGAATATGAGGACTTTGTCTCGGATCAGGTGTGGGTGAAATTTCCGCTGCGCAAGATGCGCTCGCGTTCGCCAGGCGTGGAGTTGCCTGATCTCAGTGGTGTTTCAGTTTTAATCTGGACGACGACTCCGTGGACCATCCCCGGGAATCGCGCCGTCAGCTATTCGCCCAAAATCGAGTACGGCCTCTATCAGGTCGTGGATGCGCCCTCGGATAATTGGGCGAAGGTGGGAGACCGCTTTCTGCTCGCAGACAAGCTGGCTGTCGACGTCTTCAGACAAGCGCGCGTCACCGCGCTTAAGAGACTCGCGCCGATTGCCGCGGAAAAATTGTCGGGTCTGTTATGCGATCATCCGCTCAAAAGTTTGGGTGGCTATGATTTTCCAGTCCCGCTTCTTCCCGGCGATCATGTCACCGAAGATACCGGCACCGGTTTCGTCCATACCGCGCCGGGACACGGCCGCGAAGACTTCGATCTTTGGACGGCCAATGCGGTGAAGCTTGCCGCGCAGAGCATCAACACGAATATACCCTACACCGTCGATGCCGATGGTCGTTTCACTGAACAGGCTCCGGGCTTCGTCGGCAAGCGCGTGCTGATCGAAACCGGCGACAAAGGCGACGCTAACGAAGCGGTCATCAAGGCGCTCATCGAGGCCGGCATGCTGATCGCGCGCAGCCGACTCAAACATCAATACCCGCATTCGTGGCGGTCGAAAAAACCGGTGATCTTTCGCAACACGCCGCAATGGTTCATCGCAATGGATAAGGGCATCGAGCGGCACAACGATACGCTGCGTCACCGGGCGCTTGCCGCGATCAAGGCCACCCGTTGGGTGCCGGGGCAAGGCGAGAACCGCATTATCGGAATGATCGAGAGCCGGCCCGATTGGGTGATCTCACGCCAACGCGCCTGGGGCGTGCCGATCACGCTCTTCATCAAAGAGAAGTCCGATGGTTCTGTGGACATCCTCAGCGATCCCGAGGTGAATGTCCGGATTATCGAAGCCTTCGAGCAAGAAGGCGCCGATGCCTGGTACAAACCCGGCGCCCGCGAGCGCTTTCTTGGCAAGCTCGCCAATGACGGTTGGGAAAAAGTCGACGACATTCTCGATGTCTGGTTCGATTCCGGCTCGACGCACGCATTCGTGCTCGAGGACCCGCAGCATTTTCCCGCGCTCGCCCATGTTAAGCGCAAGGCGGACGGTGGCGCCGAGGCGGTGATGTATCTCGAAGGCTCCGACCAGCATCGCGGCTGGTTTCAGTCTTCGCTCTTAGAAAGCTGTGGCACGCGCGGCCGCGCGCCGTTCGACATCGTGCTCACCCACGGTTTCGTGCTCGACGAGGACGGCCGCAAAATGTCGAAATCGCTGGGCAATGTCACCGCGCCGCAGGACGTGATGCGGGATGCCGGGGCCGACATTCTGCGGATGTGGGTCGGCGCCGCCGATTATGCGGACGACCTGCGCATCGGCCCGGAAATCTTGAAAACGACCGTCGATACGTATCGCAAGCTGCGCAACACGCTGCGCTGGATGCTCGGCAATCTGGCCCACTTTCATGCCGCCGACCGCGTCGCGCCCGAGGCGATGCCGGAACTCGAAAGACTGATGTTGCACCGGCTGGCCGAACTCGACCCGCTGGTCCGCCTCGCTTATGCGAATTTCGATTACAAACGCATTTTTGCTGCGCTCAATGCATTCATGACCGCCGATCTTTCGGCGTTCTATTTCGATATCCGCAAGGACGCGCTGTATTGCGATCCTTATTCGTCGGTCACTCGCAAATCGTGCCTCACCGTGCTCGATTATTTGTTCCGCGCGACCGTGTGTTGGCTCGCCCCGATGCTCTGCTTCACGGCGGAAGAGGCTTGGCTCGCGCGCGATCCCTCGGCGCAATCGGTGCATCTCGAATTATTTCCTCCGGTGCCCGCGACGTGGCGCAACGACGCGCTCGCTGAAAAATGGCGCAAGCTGCGCACCATCCGCCGCGTCGTCACTGGCGCGCTCGAGATCGAGCGCGCGCAAAAGCGCATCGGCTCCGCGCTCGAAGCGCATCCGATCATCCATGTCGCTGACCCCGACCTGTTCGCCGCGGCGGTGGATGCCGATCTCGCCGAACTGTGCATTACCTCGGAGGCCACTCTAGTCGAGGGCGATGGTCCGCCCGATGCGTTTCGGCTACCCGACGTGCCGGGTGTCGCAGTCGTGCCGCAACTCGCCGAGGGCCGCAAATGCGCGCGGTCGTGGAAAATTTCCCCGGCGGTCGGCCTCGACCCGCAATTTCCGGACGTCACACCGCGCGACGCGCAGGCGCTGCGCGAATGGGAAGCGATTCGCAAGGCGGCCGAGTAGGGGGATCCTTTGACCGATGCCGTGCCTCGTGTTCCGCCGCATTCCTATCTGTGGGGACGATTAAGCGCGCTTGGCTTGGCCGTTGCGGCGCTCACCTGTTTTGTCGATCAGGCCTCGAAATTCTGGCTGCTGTTAAGCTTCGATCTCGCCGGCCGTGGCCGCTTCGCGCTAATGCCATTCGTTGATCTGGTTCTGACCTGGAACACCGGCATCAGCTACGGCTTGTTTCCGCAGCAAGGCCCGATCGGGGAATGGGCCTTGTTCGCTTTCAAACTGGCCGCGGTTATTTTCCTCTGGGTGTGGCTTGCACGCGCGACATGGCGTCTCACCGCCGTGGCGCTCGGGCTCATCATTGGTGGGGCGGTGGGTAACGCCATCGACCGGTTGCATTGGCCGGGCGTCATGGATTTCGTGCTTTTCCACATCGAGACGGCAAGTTTCGAATTTCGCTGGTATGTGTTCAACCTTGCCGATGTTGCGATTGTTGCGGGTGTGACGGTGCTGCTATATGAATCGCTCTTGAGTGGTGCCGCAAAAGCGCCCTGATCGCGGACGATAAGCTGCTGCCGGGCTTGATTTATTTAGTCTTTCGGGCTGGACTGGTCGGGGGCGCGTTCGAGGGAAACTCCCAGCAGGCACTGGGAGCAAGTCTTGGGGTGAGGGTATGCCGCTCCGTCGCATCGTTTTGACCGGCCTTGATCGCCGCAGCCGCTGCTGCGTCAGCCCGGCCGTGTTCGGGATCATATTTGCCGTGGCAACGACCTGCGCTTGTGCATCGGTCGCACGTGCCGGCGACTATGACGATCCGTCAGGGACAACGTTCACGTCGAAAGTTCTGAAGGCCATCGGGCTTCCCGATCCCGACCACCCGGAATACGAAATCAATTACAGCGAGCGCTCGCCTTTGGTGGTGCCGCCGAATCGCGATCTGCGCGCGCCAATTTCGACCGATCGGGCGCCTGCGACAAACTGGCCGGACGATCCCGATCTCAAAAAGCGCCAGGCTGGCAAAAAAGACAACAGACCCGCCCCTGCGGCCGACCCCATCATGGAAGAAGGCCGCCCGCTCCGCCCGGACGAGCTCATGCCGAACGGGAACCGTTCCAGCGCATCGCCCAGCTCCCCAGGAATCGAGCCGAAAGGGCAAACGGGCATTTTGAACTTCGGCTGGTTCAAAAAAGAAGAGTACGGAACCTTCACCGGCGAGCCAGCGCGCGCGAACCTGACCGATCCGCCGCCCGGCTATCAAACACCATCCCCTGATCAGCCATATGGAATTGGTCCGGATCGCAAGCCCCTCAAAGCGTCGAACCGGAACGAGATCATGGAGGCGCCGAAATAACCGCTTCCGCTCTCCTGATGGAGGGACGCGAGGCGGCGCAACCGGTCGATGCGCGCAGGGATGAGGTTGGCTAAAATCCTGTTACTCACTGCCGCGCTTGCGGGCGCAACCTCGGGCGCGGCCTATGCCGGCGCGAACGTCAGCCATTTTACGCTGGCCAACGGGCTCGAAGTCGTGGTCGTACCGGATCATCGCGCGCCCGTCGTTACCCATATGATCTGGTACAAAATAGGCGCGGCCGACGAAACTCCTGGCAAATCCGGCCTCGCGCATTTCCTCGAACATCTGATGTTCAAGGGCACCGAGAAGAATCCCGGGGACACGTTCTCGCGCGAAGTCGCCGAAATCGGCGGTCAGGAAAACGCATTCACCGCGAGCGACTATACCGGCTTCTTCCAGCGGGTGACGCGCGACCACCTTAGGGAAATGATGGCGCTAGAAGCCGATCGCATTACCGGCTTGGTGCTCACCGATGATGTGGTGCGGCCCGAGCTCAACGTTGTGCTTGAAGAACAAAACATGCGGGTCGCTAATAATCCGGCCGCTCGGTTGGGCGAGCAGATAGATGCGGCGCTCTATCTCAACCATCCCTATGGCCGGCCGGTGATCGGTTGGCGTCAGGAAATAGAACAGCTCGATCGCGACGATGCGTTGGCGTTCTATCGCCGCTTCTACAGTCCGAACAACGCCGTCGTCGTCGTCGCCGGCGACGTCATGGCCGACGAAGTGAAAGCCGACGCCGAAGCGACCTACGGTAAAATTGCCGATCGCGCCGAGGCCAATCCGCGGCACCGGCCGATGGAGCCGGTGCAGGAGGCACCGCGCACGGTGACGCTCGCGGACATGCGCGTCGAGCAGCCGAGCGTCAGCCGCGATTATCTCGTGCCCTCGGAAACCTCGGCGAAGGCTGGCGAAAGCGAGGCGCTCGAAGTCCTCGCTCATGTTTTGGGCAGCGGTGAAAATTGCCGTTTGTACCGCAGCTTGGTCATCGACCAGGGATTGGCGCTCAATGCCGGCGCTACTTATTCCGGCACCGCACTCGACTATGCGAAATTCACAGTCTTTGGCTCGCCCAAGCCGGGAGTGCCGCTGCATCAGCTCGAAGCTGCGATTGATGCCATTCTCGCCGAACTCGGCGCCCACGGCGTTACAGCTGATGAACTTGACCGCGCCAAAACCCGTCTGATCGCCGACGCGGTTTATGCCGAGGACAATCAAGCGGCTTTAGCCCGCTGGTACGGCTCGGCGCTGGCGACCGGGCAGACCGTCGAGGGTGTGCGCACCTGGCCGGATCGTATTCGCGCCGTCACCGCCGAGGCCGTGCAAAACGCCGCCCGGACCTGGCTCGACCGCCGCCATTCCGTCACCGGCTATTTGGTCAAAAGCCTGCAATCCGAGGAGAAGCGATCGTGAACGCCGATTGGCTCGCTCGGCTCCGCCACCGCGGCGCTACATCCATTTTGCCACGCGCGGGACTGAGGCATTGCTTGCTGCTCGTCGCGGCGATCGCGTCAGCGGGGACGCTATTTGCGGTGCCGGCCAAGGCGACCACGATCGAACACGTGGTCAGTGCCGGCGGGATCGAAGCATGGCTGGTGCATGAGCCGGCGGTGCCCCTGATCGCGGTGGATTTCGCCTTCGCGGGCGGCGCCGTTCAGGATCCGCCCGGGAAATCGGGCACCGCGACGCTTGCTGCGTCGCTGCTTGATTCCGGCGCCGGCGACCTGGATTCCCACGCATTTTCGGACCGGCTCGAGCGCAAAGCGATTGAAATGAGCTTCTCAGCGCAGCGTGACACCATTCGCGGCACGATGCGCACGTTGGCCGAAAATCGCGACGATGCGTTCGATCTGTTGCGGCTCGCGGTTACGGCGCCGCGATTCGATGCCAAAGATGTCGAGATCAGTCGGGCGCAAATCCTCTCTCTGCTTCGCCGCGAGACCACAAGCCCAGCCGATATCGCCAGCCGGCGCTGGTGGGAGACGGCTTTCGAAGGCCACCCTTATGGCCGCCCGTTAAACGGCACGCCGGAAACGCTGTCGAGCATTTCGATCGCCGACCTGAAATCCTACGCGCACCGGGTCCTCGCACGGCAAAACCTTAAGATCGCAGTGGTCGGCGACATCGATGCCGAGACGCTCAAGCCGCTGCTCGACCGGACTTTCGGCGCGCTGCCGGAAAAGCCTGACCTTGTCTCGATTACCAATGTCGCACCACGCGGTCTTGGGCGACGCCTCGAGGTGAGCCTCGATGTGCCGCAGACCGTCGTCGATTTCGGCGGGCCTGGAATTTCGCGGCAGGACCCCGATTTCATGGCGGCTTATCTGGTCAATCACATTCTCGGCGGCGGGTCGTCGGACTCGCGACTCTATCAGGAAGTCCGCGAAAAGCGCGGGCTCGCTTATTCGGTCTCCGACAACCTCGTGTGGCTCGATCATGCGGCGGTGCTGCTCGGCGGGACCGCAACGCGCGCGGACCGCGCCGGCGACACGATCGATCTCATCGAAAAGGAAATCCGGAGATTTGCCGACGGCGGTCCGACCGCGGGCGAACTGACAGAGGCGAAGAAGAACCTTAACAGCGCATTTGCCCTTAATCTCGACAGCTCGACCAAGATCGCTGCATTGCTCGTGCAACTGCAGCTCGACGGGCTGGACACCGATTATTTCACCCGCCGCTCTACCATGATCGAAGCCGTGACGCTTGACGACGCGCGCCGGGTGGCTAAGCGCCTGCTGGACAAGGGCCTATTGGTCACGGTGGTAGGCAAGCCGCAGGGCTTCGCTTCGAGCAAGCCGAATTAATCGGCATCACGCGCGCTTAAGTTTGGTGCAGCGTGGCGGGACGTGCCATGGGGCGACGCAAGCTTGAACATAGTCTGAAATCTCAGCAACTGCGCGAGCGGCTGATAGACGTATTTGCAGGTGCGGTCTGCAGCACCCTGTCAATCGCGTACTGTCTGTCTTACGCGGCGCTGATTTTTACCGGCCCGCTCGAGCATCAGCTTTCCTATGGCGTTGCGGTAACCTTCCTGTCGGCTGCGGTCGTCGGATCAATTGTCGCCTTGTTCAGCTCGCTGCCTTTCGCCATCGCCGGACCGGACAGTTCGGCGGTGGTCATATTTGCGGCAATGGTCACGACCGTCGTCCGGCGGCTCATCGCACAAGGCAACCAAGATCTCCTTGCGCCAGTCGTGACCGCCATGTCGTTGGCAACAGTGCTGACCGGCTTGTTGCTTTGTGCACTCGGCTTCACGCGCGCAGGGCGCGCGATTCGCTTTGTGCCTTATCCAGTCATCGGCGGATTTTTGGGCGCGACCGGATGGTTGATCATTACCGGCGCAATTCAGGTAGTCACCGATCAGAAACCCACACTCTCAAATATTGAAGCGTTTCTCAATGTTTCGGTCATGGCAAAATTTGCGGCCGCTCTCGCCGTGGCCTTGATGCTGCATGTTTTGCTTCGCCGCTCGAAAAGTCCTTTCATTCTGCCCGGCATACTCTTGGGGACCGTCGCGGTGGCCCACTTGGTCGTCGTCGCGGCTGGTTCGTCCGTGAGCGCCGCGCAAGCCTCGGGTTGGATGTTTCCGGCGCAGTCGGAAGCTGCCCTCGCGGTACCCTGGAAGCCAGCGACCCTGGCCAACTTCCCTTGGGCCTCGCTGCCGTCGATCGCCGGCGACATCGTCGCCATTATGTTTGTCACGGTCATTACACTTTTGCTCAACACGACCGGAATCGAGATCGCGACCCGCACCGAAGCTGATATCGAACGCGACCTCAAATCACTCGGACTCGCCAATCTTCTAACGGCGGCGTTTGGAGGATATGCGAGCTGCACCTCATTAAGTCGCAGCACACTGGCTCGCCTGGCAGGCGCTACCGGCCGTCTATCCGGACTGACGGTCGCGGCGATATTTGTGGCGCTGCTTGTCGTCGGCCCCGGCTTTCTCGGTTATGTGCCAAAATATGTCCTCGGCGGTGTGTTGTTCTTTCTGGGTGCGGGCCTCGTCTATCAATGGCTGGTGGAATCGTCGCAGCGATTGCTGCTTGTCGAATATCTGTCGCTGGTCGGCATCGCGGTTCTCATCATCAACTGGGGCTTCGTCGCGGGCGTTCTGATCGGCGTGATGATTGGCTGCGCCACGTTTGCGCTGAGCGCGAGCCGCGTGAACGTCATCAAGTTCAGTTTCGATGGTTCGGAATTCCATTCTTCCCTCGATCGCAGTCCGCGTGAACTCTCGCTCCTGGCCGCGAACGGGCCGGAGATTCAAGGCATGGCGCTGCAGAGCTATTTGTTCTTTGGGTCGGCGAACAGGCTTTACCAGCACGTAAAGACGCTGCTCGAACGCCAGCTCAAGTGCCGCTTCCTGATTTTCGATTTTCGCCTGGTAACCGGCATCGATTCGTCTGCGACGCACAGTTTCTTGCAAATCAAGGAGGCGGCCGCCGTCGCCAGAGCCAGAATCGTGCTGGTCAATCTCACACCTGAATTGGAGAAGGCGTTTCGCGCCGTCAGGTTTGTGTCCGATGACATGATCGTCGCCTCCGACCTGGACCAAGCGCTAGAATGGTGCGAACAGGCGGTGATCGAAGCGCATCAGCCACAAGGTGACGATATCGGATCGTTCCGCACCTGGCTGGCCGAAGCTTTGGGTGACCCGCAATATGCCGAGGCCTTGGCGGGCTACTGCCGGCGCCGCGAAGTGGAGGCGGGACAAATCGTTGCTCGCGAAGGCGACAAAGCCGACGCGATGCATTTTATTCTCGAGGGGCGGATCGGAATTATTGTCGATATCGGCGAAACACGCAGGATGCGCGTGCGCAGCCTCGGCCGGCATACAACTATCGGAGAGATGGGCTTGATCGCGCACCGCATGCGCAGCGCGACCATTCAAGCCGAAACCGCAAGCGTGCTCTACGAGCTGACTGCCGAATCATACGAACAGATGAAGCGTGATATGCCCGCGTTGAGCCAGGCGCTGCTCGGTTATGTTATTGGCGTGATGGCGGAGCGTCTGAATTTCGCCAACCGCGCCATCGGCGTTCTGCAGCGATAAAGTGCGGTGAGTGACGCCACAGTTCAGATTTTGCGACTATCGTAGGCCCAGTGCATAACAGCCTGCCGCTGGCGCCGTCGGCACCTTAGATCGCCCTTCGGACAATTACGTTTGATCTGCGCGATGTGCCGTCGCATAGCTTTCCAACGCTTGATTTGGCGCACGTCTTCATCGGCCATTCGTCGTCCCATGTAATAGCGGCAGTACCATTGAAACCATCCGCGCGGGTCATCGGGGTGAATCCAGCCTTTCTCACGCCACACCGATAACGGTTGACTGGCATCCACGCCGAAAAAATTGAGTTTGCAGTTGCGACCCGAGCGAGAGAGTTTAGCGCGCTTGAACCACGAAATAGGAAATTCCTTACGACAATCGGTCATATACTTGCCGCAGAATATGCCGAGTTCAAGCATCTGTTTGGGTGAAAGTTCAGGACGAAATTCTGGATCGAAATTGCGGCCGGTCGGCTGCGTGAGAACATATCTATAGCCGCGTTGCATCCTATCATTCACGGTCACCGTTCGATTTCGCTTTTTCATCGCTGCAATGGCGTTACGCAATTGCGATCCTGGCGCCCAAGGGCACTGCCGTGACCGAAACCACCCCTGGCGCGGGTGTCAGTCTTTGGCTGGAAGCGTGCGCCGCAGCTATTGCGGCGTAATCCCAGCGAGCTGGGCGGCTTTACTCATATTTTCGTAATCGGTGCGAATGAATTCGGCGAATCCCTTCGCGGTCATCTGTTCGGGCGAAGCAACTTCGGATCCGAGGCCGATCAGACGCTCGGCGGCGGGGCTTCCCGTGCTCAAACCTTGTGCGATCGCCTGTTGCAATTTGTCGATGGCGTCCGGTGGTGTCTTTGCCGGCGCCACGACGCCGATATAGCTTTGCGCGGTGAAGCCTTTCACGCCGCTTTCGTCAAAGGTGGGAATGTCCGGCGCGAGCTTGGAGCGGTGAAGCGCGGCGATGGCAATGATATGCGCTTGGCCGGCTTGGTGCATCGGCAACGCGGTGGAGAATTCGGTCATCGCGCCGTCGATATTTCCGCTGATCAGATCAGGCATCAGCGCGCCGCCGCCGCGATAAGGAACGTGCGTTAGATTAGCGCCGGTCGCCGCTTTCAGCCGCTCCAGTGTCATGTGGGTGGCGCTGCCGACGCCGCTCGTTGCGACCGTGACCGCGGCGGTCTTCGACCGGGTGATGAGCTCGCCCATGGTCTTTGCTTCAATCTTGTTGCTCAAGATGAGCGCGTGCGGCACGTAGCTCGTCAATGCCACGGCGGTGAAGTCCTTTAGCGGATCGTAGCCGAGATTGGCGTGGACGAACGGATCGACCGTCAGCGGTCCGTTTGATCCGACCAGGAGCGTATAGCCGTCCGGGTTCGCATGGGCGACGAACTCGGCGCCGATGCTGCCGCCGCCACCGCCGCGATTCTCGACCACGACCGGCTGGCTTAGCGCCTTGCTGATCAGATCGCCGGTTATGCGCCCAACAATGTCGGCATTGCCGCCGGCGGCAAACGGTACGATCAAATGAATCGACCGATCCGGATAGGCGGCCAAAGCGCGCCGCGCCAAAAAGGGCAGCAAGAAGGGGAGTGTGGACGCCGATCCAAGCGCGGCCATCAGTCTCCGGCGTGGAATACTCATCGCGATCCTCCTATTTGCTTGTTATCTTTTAGATCCGGCCGTCGCCGGGCGTCTATTATTGTCCCGCCAATTCCGCTCGCGCTCAATCCGGGTTAGGAATCCACCATGATTCCGATTACCGGGAAGATTACCCTCGACGAACGTGAGATTGCCGAATCGTTCGTCCGCGCCTCCGGGCCCGGCGGGCAGAACGTCAATAAGGTCGCGAGCGCGGTGCAACTTCGATTTGACGTGCGGCACTCGCCGTCGCTGCCGGCAGACGTGCGCGCCCGGTTGGAGCGCTTGGCCGGCTCACGGTTGACCCGCGAGGGTGTCATTGTCATCACTGCGCAGCGGCATCGCGCGCAGGCGCGCAATCGGGACGATGCGCTGGCGCGGCTCGTCGACCTTATCCGCCGCGCCGCGCGTCCGCCCCTCGTGCGACGGCTGACCAAGCCTCCGGCCGCGGCGAAGGAGCGCCGAATCGAAGGCAAGAAACGCCGCGCCGGCATCAAGCGGCTCCGGCGGGCGAAACCATCGTTCGAGTGATCCCAACGGCCGGAGCGTCATCCGTGCAAGGCGTGGTACTGCGTTGCTTCAAGCGCAAAAAGGCCCGCGCCGAGAGCAGCAAACCCCAGCACCATCATGACGATGGCATAGACGAACATCGATTTGTTTGCGCTCTCGCGGCTGCGCTGCCGACGCTGGGCCAAGAACAGAACACAGCCGATGGCGTACACCAGGATGCCGCATAAAGCGAGGATAGCCCCGGGCAAATATCGCTCCATTCCTCACTCCACATTTGCTCCAAAATGCACTCCGCGTTACGCCGCCGCCGCAGCATAGGCGGAACAGGCAATCCGGGCTACCGTGGCCTCGAATCGCGAGTGAAGCCGCTGGAATCATGCCTGTCCGACAACTCAGCGAAGCCGTCGTCAACCGCATCGCCGCGGGCGAGGTTGTCGAGCGGCCGGCGAGCGTGGTCAAGGAACTTGTGGAAAACGCCCTCGATGCCGGGGCACGGCGCATCGATATTCTCACCGACGGCGGCGGTCGCCGACTGATCCGCGTCGCTGACGACGGCGAGGGCATGACGCGCGCCGATTTGGCGCTCGCGGTGGAGCGGCATGCTACGTCGAAGCTCGCCGACGATGATCTCGTCGCCATCCGCACGCTCGGCTTCCGCGGCGAAGCCTTGCCCTCGATCGGAGCGGCGGCGCGGCTTGCAATCGCGACGCGCCATGCCCACGAGCCGCATGCCTGGGCTATCGAAGTCGATGCCGGCGTCAAATCCGCTGTCAAGCCCGCGGCGCTTGGGCAGGGCACGCGCGTCGAGGTGCGCGACTTGTTTTATGCGACACCGGCCCGGCTGAAATTCTTGAAAACCGATCGGACCGAGGCTGAGGCGGTGCGCGAGATCGTGCGCCGGCTGGCGATGAGCCGGCCCGATGTCGCCTTCACGCTCGCCGGCGAGGAGCGGTCGCCGCTGCATTTGGCCGCGACATTGCCGGGCACCGCCGGCCGCTTGGCGCGTCTCGGTGATGTCCTTGGCGCTGATTTTCGGGTCAACGCGATCGAACTGGCGGCGGAACGCGAGGACATAAAGATTGAGGGTTTTGCCGCGTTACCGACGCTCACGCGCGCCAATTCGCTCGGCCAATATCTGTTCGTGAACGGCCGGCCGGTCCGTGACAAGCTGTTGATCGGCGCCGTGCGCGCGGCCTATGCCGATTATCTGCCGCGCGACCGGCATCCGCTGGTGGCGCTATTTGTTTCGCTGCCGGCGCGTGAGGTCGACGTCAACGTACACCCGGCCAAGGCCGAAGTGCGCTTTCGCAATGCTGGGTTGGTCCGCGCTCTGATCGTCCACGCGCTTAAGGCCGCATTGTCGCGCGAAGCAACGCGCGCAGCGACGACGGGAGGGGCGGCAACGCTTGCAGCGTTTCGCAATTCACCGCGGCCTGGTCGCGCCGCCCAGGTCTTGCGGCGTTCCGCTGTTCATATGCGCGAGGTCGGTGGCGCCTTCGCTCCGCTCGAACACAGTTTCGCCGAGCCCGCGCAACCGGGATTCGACGTTGGCGTTCCGGCCGCGGAGCTGCGCGGCGACTTCGACAACCGTGCCGCCGATCGCGCAGAAGGGAAAGCCGGAGCCGAGGCACTCGATCATCCGCTCGGCGCCGCGCGGGCGCAAATTCATGACACTTATATCGTGGCGCAAACGCGCGATGGCCTGGTGGTGGTCGACCAGCATGCCGCGCATGAACGCATCGTCTACGAACGGCTGAAAGCGGCGATCGCCAAGAGCGGCGTATCCCGGCAAATTCTGCTTATTCCGGACATCGTCGAACTCGACGAGGCCGATGTCGAGCGACTCGTCGGCCGCGCCGATGAACTCGCCCGCTACGGCTTGGTGATCGAAGGTTTTGGTCCCGGCGCCGTTGCTTTGCGCGAAACGCCGGCGCTTCTTGGCGAAATCGATGGAGCGGGGCTTCTACGTGATCTCGCCGAGCATATCGGCGAATGGGACGAGACTCTGCCGCTCGAACGCCGCTTGATGCAGATGGCATCCTCGATGGCTTGCCATGGTTCCGTGCGCGCCGGCCGGCGGCTGAAGCCCGAGGAGATGAATGCGCTGCTTCGCGAAATGGAAATGACACCCAATTCCGGCCAATGCAATCATGGCCGGCCGACTTATGTCGAATTGAAACTTGCCGACATCGAGCGGCTGTTCGGCCGCCGATAGCAATGCATGCGCCGGAAGGTTTACGCTTGCAGCAAGGTCATCCGTGCTACGGGCATCAGTATTCAATGACGCGGCACAAGACGAATTCGGTATCGTCATAGGCGCGCCGCTCGAGCTCAGAAAAACCGTCTGGCGCGACGAAAGCGGACTTGACCGCCTCTTCGACCACGATCAAAGCGCTTGGCGCTAGCCAGCCGCCGTCGCGCGCGGATATAAGCGCCGTGGCGGCAAGTCCACGTCCATAGGGTGGATCGAGGAAAACCACCGAGAACGGCTCGACCGGATGCACGCCGCCAAGCTTAGTCGCATCGCGGCGAAAGATGCGCGTCACGCCGCCGAGCCCGAGCGCCGCAATATTTTCGCGAATGAGTGCACGCGCCTCGGCGTCGTCATCGACAAACAATGCGAAAGCTGCGCCCCGCGACAGCGCCTCGATGCCGAGTGCGCCGGTGCCGGCGAACAGGTCAAGGATGCGGGCGCCGGTGAACGGGTCATCGTAGGCGTGCACCAGAATGTTGAACAGCGACTCGCGCAGCCGATCGGCGGTGGGACGGATCGCCGCCGATTTTGGGCCGGCCAATGCGCGGCCTCGCAACCGTCCGCCCACCACGCGCATCACAGCATGATCCCGAAAAGTGGACACCGGTTTTCGGAAAAGATCATGCTCAAACAATAAACCAGAACGAAATAGTCAAAAGGCATTTCGTTTTAGCTTTCGTGACCCGGCCGACGCGGCCGCCGATTAAAGCTCTGATTGTTGCGGCTCCGCTGCCGGCGACGATCTTTTTTGCGGTTACTGCCGGGATCCCTTTGCTGCGGTGGGTCGATTGGCGTTTTCTTTGGATAGTGCTCGACGGCGACCGCTCTTCCTCTGCGATCGGTCACTAAGCCTGCTTGCGCTTTTCCCTGCGGCGGCTGATCTGCGTTCACGTTCCGGCGACTACCGTGGAACTTGCGGCGCAGTTTTTTCGTTGGCGCGCCTTGCTCGTGGGCGCGCCAGGCATGATCGGATGAGCCGCGATTTTTCGACTTTCCTTGCAGCGTTTGTTGAGCGATGGGTCGCGCTTCATCCTCGCTCCGCGTCCGCGGCGGCGTTGCGCGCGGCGCCGAGAAGTCGACGCCGGAAAGCCTGATCAGTTTGTCGCCGAGTTGGTCGCGCAACACGCGGGTGCGGACCTCTTCGATTTCTCCTTCACGCAGCTCGCCGAGCTGAAACGGGCCGAAGGAGATGCGGATGAGCCGAGTGACGGCAAGCCCGAGATGGCCGAGCACGTTGCGCACTTCCCGGTTCTTGCCCTCGCGGATACCGAGCGTGAGCCACACATTGCTGGCTTGCACGCGATCAAGCGTGGCTTCGATCGGGCCATAATGAATGCCGCTGATGGTCACGCCGCGGCGCAAGCCGTCGAGCTTGTCTTGTGTGATCGTGCCATGCGCGCGCACGCGGTAGCGCCGCAGCCATCCGGTCGACGGCAATTCCAGAAGCCGCGCCAGCGTACCGTCATTGGTCAAAAGCAGCAGGCCCTCAGTATTGAAATCGAGCCGGCCGACGCTGATCAGGCGCGGCAGATCACGCGGCAAGTTTTGAAAAATCGTCGGCCGGCCTCGTGGATCAGCGTGCGTCGTCAGCAATCCGCGCGATTTGTGATAAAGGAACAGGCGCGTGCGCTGACGCACCGGCAGCGGTTCGCCGTCGATGGTAATGCGATCTGAGCCGGTCACATCGAGCGCCGCCGAGGCGATGACCGCGCCATTGACCGCGACACGGCCGGCGGCGATCCACGCCTCAGCCTCGCGGCGGGAGGCAAGCCCGGCGCGCGCGATCACCTTGGCGATGCGCTGGCCCGATTTGCGCTGATTTTCCTGCTCCACGATCCATCCAGGTCTTTGCATTCACGTTTTTGCTCGCGTGGCTGACGTGTATAAAGACGTGTAGGCGCGGCACAAGAGTGTTGCGCGATGACGTGAGCATGTGATGACCTCCTTTATGGAGATGGCCTTGCAGGAAGCGCGGACGGCCGGTCACCGCGGCGAAGTCCCGGTTGGCTGCGTCCTGGTGCGCGGCGACAAGGTCATCGCGCGCGCCGGCAATCGCACGTTGACCGAGCGTGATCCGACGGCGCATGCCGAAATGCTCGCCATCCGCCATGCCGCACACATCCTCGGCTCCGAACGTCTCGACGGCTGCGATATTTACGTGACACTGGAGCCGTGCGCGATGTGCGCAGGCGCGCTGTCATTCGCCCGCATCCGTCGTCTCTATTACGGCGCCGCCGATCCGAAGGGTGGGGCAGTCGAGAATGGCGTAAAATTTTTTGGTTCGGCGACCTGCCACCACCGCCCGGAAATCTATGGCGGATTGGCGGAAGCCGCAGCGGCGGGTTTGCTCAAGGACTTCTTCAAGCAGCGTCGGTAAGCAATGCGGCGAGCTTTTCTTTTATTTCGGCCTTCGCTGCTTCGGCCGAGCGGATAATGGCGCTCGCTTGCAGAAATCCCAGTGTGCGAAAAATGCTTACATTTGGCCGGATCACAAGATCGGGGGCGGCGTGGTCGAGTTTTGCCGCGACAATGGCGCTGCCCATGACCATGACGGTCGTGTAAAGCGCTTCCCAGACGTTCGGCATGTCGACCCGATCACCCTCGGGGATTCCGTAGACATCAACGCCGACGACGCGATCGGCGCGGCCGAAGAGTTTGTCGAAGGGCAGGGGATTTGTAGCGCCGCCGTCAATCAGGACGCGGCCGTCGATGATCATCGGACGAAACAAGCCGGGTATCGCGATCGAGGCGGCCAAAGCCGGACGCAGCGGACCGGATGCGAGGGCCAATTCGCTGCGGCGATGCAAGTCGGTCGCTATGGCGATGAACGGAATGGCCAATGCGGCAAAGTCATCGGGTACCTGAGTCGGCATAAACTGTTCGCAAAACTTTTCGGGATCGACCTGCGTGGCTTGGCTGAGCCGTCCATACAAGAGATCGGCGAGATTGCCGGCGCGTGCCGTCATCAGGCGACGCCGTGTTTGGCTCCAGTCATGGGCGAAGCCAATGACATGATGACGGATGTCCTTGCCGCGCATGCCGGCGGCATAAGCGGCGCCGATCATCGCGCCGATCGAGGTGCCGGCGATCGCCGCCGGCCTCACTCCCATCTCATCGAGCGCCTCGATGACGGCGATGTGGGCTAGCCCCCGCGCGCCGCCACCGCCAAGTGCCAAGGCGAAACTTTTCATGCGCCGGCCTGGCGGGCGAATGCGAAAGCCTTGGCGGCAAGCGGCCGCACCAGCTGCGCCTTGCTGGCGGCGAGCGCGCTGGTCGCGGTGCCGTCGCGCACTCGGCCGGCGATCCCTTGCATGATCGCGGCCAGGCGAAAAAAATTATAGGCAAAATAGACCGGCAAATGCGGTCGCGGATCAAAACCGGTCCGCGCCACGTAGAGATCGATGTATGCATCAACCCACGGAATACCGAGCGCGCCAAGGTCGAATCCCGTGAGCGAGCCAGTGCCGGCATCAGAATGCGGCATGTGCCACTGCATCAAATGGTAGGAGAAGTCGGCAAGCGGATCGCCGAGCGTCGACAATTCCCAATCGAGCACTGCGATGATCGTCGGCGCGTCAGCAGCTACGATTATATTGTCGAGACGGTAATCGCCGTGCACCAGGCGCGGCTTCTGCTCCGGCGGCAGATGCGCAGGAAGCCAGGCGATTAGACGCTCCATGTCGTCGATATGCTCGGTTTCGGAGGCCCGGTATTGTTTCGACCAGCGCGCAACCTGCCGCGCCACATAGTTGTCGCCACGACCATAGTCGCCAAGCCCGATCGCGGACGGGTCGAAACCATGCAGACGCGCCAGCGTCGCATTCATGCCGTCGTATACTTCTGTGCGTTCTGCCGGATGCGATTCCGGCATGTGCGGCTCCCAAAATACCCGGCCCTCGACGCAAGCCATCACAAAGAAGGCCGTGCCGACAATGCTTTCATCGGCGCAATAAAGAAGCGGTTCGGGAACCGGAAACCCCTGTGCATGCAGCGCGCTGATGACGCGGTGTTCGCGGTCGACGGCATGCGCTGACGGCAAAAGCTTGCCTGGCGGCTTGCGGCGCAGCACGTAACGGCGCAGCGGAGTCTCAATCAAATAGGTCGGATTTGATTGCCCGCCTTTGAACTGGCTGACGACGGCCGGACCGGCGAAGCCCGGCACGTGCGCGGCCAAGTAGCTTTCCAGCCGTCCGACGTCGAAGCGCAGCCGTTCGGCGACTTCGCGCGTGCCGGAAAAAGCGCCCTGACGTTCGCTCGTCGTCATGTCCCGGCGTCGAAGAAGTTCAATAAAGCTTGCGCGGTCGCGGCTGGATTTTCCTCCGGCACATAATGACCGCTCTCGACCGGCGATCCACGCAGGTCCGACGCCCAATCTCGCCAGCACGCCAGTGTGTCCAGGCCGGCATTAGCCGGCAGCCCCTGCGTGCCCCACGAGGCGAAAACAGGACAGCCGATCTTTTTCCCGGCGGCACGATCGGCTTCATCGTGTTCGAGATCGCTGGTGCGGCCGGCGCGATAATCTTCGCACATCGCGTGGATGCGGGTCGGATCTTGGTATGCCGCGTGATAATGCGCTAGAGCGCGTGCATCGAAAATATCCACGTTCTGTCCCTTCGCGCCCGCCGCGGCACGATAATCGAAAAAGAATTTCGGATCGTGCGCGATCAAACTTTCAGGGAACGGCTCCGCCAGCGCCAGGAACGTCCAATGCCAGGCACGCGAAGCAAGCCGAGCGTCCATGCGATGCCACATGTCCCAGGTCGTGACGATGTCGAGGACCGCAAGCTGCTCGAGCCGGCCGGGATGGTCGAGCGCAAGACGATAGCCGACGCGGCCGCCGCGATCGTGTCCGGCCAAGCGGAAGTGGACGAAACCAAGTTTCTCCATCGCTTCCACCATTGCCTGCGCCATGGCGCGCTTGGTGTAAGGCGCATGATCGGCTTGTGCCATCGGCGCCGCCGACCAGCCGTAGCCCGGCAAATCGGCGATCACGAGCGTAAACCGTTGCGCCAACGCGGGCGCCACGCGATGCCACATGACATTGCTCTGAGGATGACCATGCAAAAGCAGGAGCGGTGGACCGCTCGTCTCACTGAGGCGGGCAAAGATGCGTCCGCCGGAAGTTTCGATCCATCGCGCTTCATATCCGGGATAGAGATCGGCGAGATCGGGCATCAGGCGCGACTTTCCCGTTCCAACGCGCGCCAGCCGATATCGTGCCGGTAAAAACCTTCCGGCCAGCGGATGCGCCCGATCGCTTCATAGGCGCGCGCTTGCGCCTCGCGCACGGTCTTGCCAGTAGCTGAGATGTTAAGGACGCGGCCGCCATTGGCGAGAATGCGACCGCCCTCGGCTTTGGTACCGGCGTGGAAAATTTGCACGCCTTCGACTGTCGCGGCCTCGTCGAGGCCCTCGATGACGGTGCCGCGCGCGTAATGTCCTGGATAGCCCTTGGCGGCCATGACGACGGCGAGCGCAGGCGCGGCGTACCAGCGCAGGTCGAACGTTTTTAGCATGCCGTCTCGGCTTGCCAACAAAGCCGGCAACAGATCGGACATCAGCCGGGGCATCAGCGCTTGGGTTTCCGGATCGCCGAAGCGGACATTGTATTCGATCAGCTTCGGGCCTTCCGCCGTGATCATGAGCCCGGCATAGAGCACGCCCTTATAAGGGGCGCCCGTGGCCTGCATCGCCCGCATAGTCGGCATGATAATTTCGTTCATGATCCGGCCGCTCATCGCCGCATCGATATTGGCCGCGGGCGAATAGGCCCCCATGCCGCCGGTATTGGGACCCTTATCGCCGTCGAAGGCGCGCTTGTGATCCTGCGCGCTCGCCAGCGGGATCGCGGTCTCGCCGTCGCACAGCGCGAAAAACGAGGCCTCTTCGCCGTCGAGAAATTCTTCGACGACAATTTCTCCGCCAGCTTCGCCGAGACCGCCGCCGAACATCATGTCGATCGCCGCCTCGGCCTCGGCCTCACTCTGTGCCACGATCACGCCCTTGCCCGCGGCAAGGCCGTCGGCCTTCACCACGATCGGTGCACCACGCGAACGGATATAGGCCTTGGCGGCGGTTGCGTCTTTGAAACGCTCATAGGCCGCGGTCGGAATCCCGTTGGCGCGGCAAAGATCTTTGGTGAAGCCCTTGGAGCCTTCGAGCTGCGCGGCGACGCGGCTCGGGCCGAATGCCTTGATGCCCGCGGCTTCGAGGTTGTCGACGATGCCGGCGCACAGTGGCGCTTCGGGTCCGACCACAACCAGGTCGATTCGGCGGTCGCGGCAGAAGCCAACCACCGCCGCGTGATCGGTCAAGTCAAGCGCCACACATTCGGCCTCCTTCGCAATCCCGGCATTGCCCGGGGCGCAGTAAAGCCGTTCCGTCAGCGGGCTATCCGCTATTTTCCATGCCAGAGCGTGCTCTCGGCCGCCCGAACCCAATATGAGAATGTTCATCGATCAGAAGGCCTTGCAGACCCCCGCGGGGCTTGACCCGGGCACGCAAGCAATCGCACTAATCGCCATGGAGTTCACCCGTTCGTCAACCATGCAGGGTCGCCAGTTCCGATGAACGAACCCCGCCTCAACCTGCCGGAACTAACGGTTTCCGAGCTCTCGGCGGCGCTCAAGCGCACCATCGAGGACGCTCACGGCTATGTGCGCGTGCGCGGCGAACTTGGCAAAGTCAGCTATCACGGCAATGGACACGTCTATTTCGATCTCAAGGATGATCGCGCCTGCATCGCTGGCGTGATCTGGCGCAGCAGGGCGCTTCGCATTCAGCTCAGGCTAGAAGCCGGACTTGAAGTCGTCGTGACCGGCCGGCTTACGACCTATCCGGGCCGTTCCCAGTATCAGATCATCGTTGAAACACTGGAGCCCGCCGGCATCGGCGCGCTGATGGCGCTGGTCGAAGAGCGCAAGCGAAAACTCGCCGCCGAAGGCTTGTTCGACGAAGCGCGGAAACAGCTTCTACCGTTTCTGCCGGCCATTGTCGGCGTCATCACGTCACCGAGCGGGGCGGTGATCCGCGACATTCTGCATCGGCTCGCCGATCGTTTCCCGCGGTGCGTATTGCTCTGGCCGGTGAAGGTGCAGGGCGAGGGCTCGGCGGTCGAAATTGCCGCCGCGATCCACGGTTTCAACGCGCTGCCTGAGCGAGGGGACTCAATCCTGCCGCCGCGGCCGGATCTGATCATTGTCGCCCGCGGTGGCGGTTCGCTTGAGGATTTATGGTCGTTCAACGAAGAGATCGTGGTGCGCGCCGCGGCCGCGAGCTTGATCCCGCTGATCTCAGCGGTTGGTCATGAAACTGACGTCACGCTGATCGATTTTGCCGCCGATCGCCGCGCGCCAACGCCGACGGCGGCAGCGGAAATGGCCGTGCCGGTCCGGAGCGAGCTTTTGCTCGACATCGAATCATTGTCGCGGCGCTCGCTCGCTTGCTGGCGGCGCAATCAGGATGCGCGCTGGGCCGAGTTGCGCTCGGCGAGCCGGGCGCTGCCCAAGTCCGAGGATGTAGTGGCGCTGCCGCGGCAGCGTCTCGATCATGCCGCCGCAAGCTTGGATCGGGCGCTGCGGACCAATGCGCACGTCCATCATGTCAGGTTCTCGCGGGTCGCCGGACGTTTGAGCGACCGCCTGTTGCGGACCGCGATCGACCGCCGCCGCGAACGTTACGGCAGTCTGTCGTTGCGGTTGCGCGCCGGTGTCGCGGCCAATTTGACCATTCATCGCACGCGCATCGGACAGGAGCGTGAACGGCTGGCGGCTTTTGGCGAGCGCGTCAGACGCGCCATTCGACACTCCATTGCCCTTCGCACCTTGCGCGCCGAGCGCGGCGGCGAATTGCTGGCGGCATTCTCGTATCGCGGCGTATTGGCGCGTGGATTTGCTCTAGTGCGCGACGCCAAGGGCCGGCCATTGCGCACGGCTGCGGCAATCACCGCCGGCATGCCGCTCGACATCGAATTTGCCGATGGCCGCATCGGTGCGCGCGCCGAAACTCCTTCTGGAGTCGAGCGGGTGCCTACTTCGTCTAGCAAAACGCGAGGCAGCCGCGCCGGCGGCTCCGGCCAAGGTGATTTATTTTAAACTTTCGCGCTGATTTTTTACCTCTTCTCTAAATTCCGATGACGACACTTTGGCTCATAGCCATGGTCTGCAAGCGATTCTGATTATCCATTCATGATCGTAAATCAGCGCCGTCGTGGAACCGCCGTCATTTTGGGATGTTATGCGCACGCACTGGTTCGCGCCGAAGGAGAGCAAAAAGGAGAAATGAAATGACAAAGACTGCCTTTGCGGTTGCTATCGCAGCATTGCTGATGTTGGCCGCTTCGGGGACATCGCAAGCTGTGCCGATTGCGCCGCCAAATGGCGTGAGTTCGACCGACAATGGCGCCGTGACGCCGGTGTATTGGTATCACCACCGTCACTGTTGGCGTGGCTATTACGGCCGCGTCCACTGCCGTTGGTAGTAATCCGCCACCAAATCGGCCGTTTGGGCCGCCGCGCCGATTCATTTCGGCGCGGCGCTGTTTTTTATTCGCACGTCAGCGCGCCAGCCATTGCGGAACGCGCTTAAACACGTCGGTGCGCGCTGCCGGATCTGTGCCGCCGTGCGCCTTGCCGGAAGGATCGGCGGTATTGACGAGCCCGGTACGCAGCCTGATCGGTGAATTGGCGCGATCAAATTCGTGATGCGCGCCCGGATAGACAACGATTTGTACGTGTGCGCTTCGACCGCGGGCGCCTGCGACCATCTGTTGGCAGGTCAAGGCGGGTGTCCAGTCGTCGGCACTGCCGGTGAGGATCAGGGTGGGCACCCGCGCGCTCCAGGCGCTTTCCAGAAGGCGCCGACAATTTGGGTAGAATGCAACAGCGGAACGGAAATCAGCTGCATCATGATGTGCCGTCGTTGTCAGCCGGACAGTCCATAACGCACTCGCGCCGCCATTCGACCAACCCAACAGTGAAATGTGGTCGGCGCGTATGTAGCTCTGTTTTTGCAGCCAGAGCCGGGCGGCATTGGCGTCGGCGACGCGCTCGCGCCAGGCATGGACGGTGCGGTGATGTTCACGGCACTGCGAGCCAAGGCCGCGCGATCCGAACGAATCCGGAAACAAAACAACAAAACCGTCGGCCACCAGCTTTTCCGCCCACTTCGAATATAGCTGCGCCTCGGTATTCGGTCGCTGGTTCAGGCCGCCGCAATCGTGTAGGGCGACGACGGCGGGGAATGGTCCGGATCCTTCCGGACGATACAGCATCGCGTGCAGTGTCAGGTCCCCGTCCGGGATGTCGATGGGGGCTGCACTTGCTGCCGAGGCGGCGAGGGCGGTGGCAACAGCAAGGGCCAAAATTCGGTAAGCCATAGTTTTGCGGCACTGACCTGTTAAACAAGAACCTAGTAGGAAAATTATCACGCCGGACGGCGGCGCACAGGACGGTTAAGATCACAAACCAGTGCCCGAACGGCACCTATCACTCGCCTTTCACCGTGCCGCCCGAGTGATTATGTTTCCGCTTCACAACGGTCCATTGAACGGGCGCGGTCTTAGGCGGATCGAACGGACGGAGGTGGAGGTGCTTAATCGTACAGATCGTCCGGCGCCTATGCCGGGCGAAGCCGAGGTTAAGTACCTCGACGGCGATTTCCGCGTGGTGCGACCGGGGAGCTTCGTCCGCTGCGCCGTGACCGGGGTGTCGATCCCGCTCGAGGAGCTCCGTTATTGGAGTGTCGATTTGCAAGAAGCCTATGCCAGTCCCGAAGCGGTCTTGCAGCGGATGGGTTCACGTTACGGGCGCTCATGAAGATTGCCGGCCGACAGGCATCAGGTCGCCTGCCGCGAAGCCGTAGCGCTGCGGCCGCCAAGGGTGCCGAGCACCAGGTCCCGTAACTGATCCTGCTCTTCGATGACAAGCCGTACCGGCAAGGCGCTGGTATGCGCGGTAAGCTCCTTAAGTTCCGGCTCGCCGGTCATGCGGGCGAGATCTTTTTCGGTGGTCAGCTGCATCAGATTCTTGGCGCGCGCGCGCGCGACGAGGTCGAGCGCTTCGGCCGCGCTAAAGCGATGATGATCGGGGAAAGCCGCGCGATCTGCTATATCGATGCCGGCGGCGGTCAGCGTCGTAAAAAACTTTTCCGGGTCGGCAATTCCCGCAAACGCAAGCACTTTACGTCGGCCGATGGCATTGACGACGGCCCGATCGGGCTCCAACCGGCCGTGCAAAATGGGAAGTCCGCGCCGGCTGGCACGATCAAGCACGGGACCGGCGCGTTCCGGGGCGCCAACCACGATCAGCGCCTGGGCGCGTTCAAGTTGCAATTCCAGCGGCGCGCGCAACGGACCCGCGGGAATGACGCGGCCGTTGCCGATGCCGCGGCGTCCGTCAAGCAGAATGAGCGCCAGATTCTTGGTGAGCGACGGGTTTTGAAAACCGTCATCCATGACGATGACGCTGGCGCCGGCGGACCGTGCGAATGTCGCGCCGGCAAGGCGGTCGCGGGCCACGACCGTTGGTGCGCGCCGCGCCAGCAACATCGGTTCATCGCCAACATCCGCGGCACGATGCAGGGCCGGATTGACGCGCACCGGGCCGGCGAGTCGTCCGCCATAGCCGCGGCTCAGAAAAAACGGGCGCTCATGGGCGGCATGGAGAAGTTGCGCCACTGCCAACGCCGCGGGCGTTTTTCCCGCGCCGCCGACCGTCAGATTGCCCAGGCAAATAACCGGCAGGCCCGCTTGCCGTCCGCGCGCGCTCATGCGCAGGCCCGCGACGACGCCATAGATTACACCCAGCGGAGCCAAAGCTTCGCCCGTTCCCGCGCGCCACCAAAAGGCAGGCTCGCGCATCAATTGGTGCTTCTCCGCTCGTTCCCGTTCATAGATTTGTTTCCTCGAGGCGGAGCTGGATCAGATAGGGATCGAGTGCGGCCCAAGTGCGTTCGAGCGCGCCGCTGAGCTGTTTGATGGTGGCGGCTGCGGCATCCGCGGTGGCTCGGGGCGCCGCCGGATTGGTAAACCAGGCGCCAAGGCGAGCGGCCAGCGCCGCTTCATCGGTCACCTGTTCTGCGCCATGCGCGGCATCCAACGCCGCGTAAATCTCGGCGAAGTTCCACACGTGCGGGCCGTGGACGATCGCGGCGCCGAGCCGGATTGCCTCGATCGGGTTTTGCCCACCATGACTTGCGAGTGAGCCTCCCATGAACACGACCGTTGCCAAGCGATACATCAGGCCGAGTTCGCCCAACGTATCCGCAATATAGACGCCGATGTCGGGCATCGGTTGCGCGCGGTGTGAGCGCAGCGCGACCACGAGCCCGGCGGCTTTGGCGATTTCGGCGATGCTTTTGCCGCGCTCTGGATGCCGCGGAACGACGATTGTCAGCAGCGTCGGAAATTTCGCGCGCAACTGGCAGTGTGCGGCGATAATGGCCGCCTCTTCGCCGGGATGGGTCGAGGCGGCGACAACGACCGGGCGCTTGCCCACGATCTGTTTTAGGCGGTCCAGCGCGCCTTCATCCGCCGGCAGGGTCGGCACGTCGAGCTTGAGATTTCCCGTCGCGCTCACGCGCGGCGCGCCGAGTTTTGCATATCGTTCGGCATCAGCCACCGACTGCGCCAGACACAGATCGAAGCGGTGCAGTAGTGCCGCAATCACGCCCGGCACCCGCCGCCAGCGGTTGAACGAGCGCTCGGACAGCCGGCCGTTAATGACAATCATGGGAATTCTGCGTTCTGCGCAGGAGCAAATGAGATTGGGCCATAGATCGGATTCAACAAACAGCGCCAGTCCCGGGCGCCAGTGTTCGAGGAACCGCTGCACAAATCGCGGCGCGTCGAGCGGAACAAATTGGTGCAGCACGCCGTCCGGCAATCGTTGCTCGGCGAGCGCGGCTGAGGTTACGGTCCCGGATGTCACCAGCACCGCGAAATGCCGCGCGCGCAGCCGTTCGATCAAGCCGACGGCAGCCAGCATCTCGCCAACGCTGGCGCCATGCACCCAAACGAGCGGACCTTTCGGGCGAGTGGTGCTGGGCTGACCCAGACGTTCCGGCAAACGTTCGGGATGTTCCTTGCCGCGCTTGAGCCGCCGCATCAACAGCTGCGACGCGACCGGCGAGCCGAGCGCGCAGCCCCATCGATATACGCGCAACGCGAGCGGCAAACTCTCGGGCACGCTACGCTCCGCTGTTAGCCCGGTCGACAATTTCATACGCCCGCCGTGTCGCTGCATTGAGCCGATCTTCAAGGAGGCGCCGCGCCCGTTCTAGCGCGTCATCATCCGCATCACGCGCCACGGTGAGCGGCTCAGCGGCAACGCCGGCGCCGCGCCCGAATGGCAGATTGATCGTGGTGCGATCCCAGTTGCCGAGCACGATGCGGCGGCTCGTCGCGATCGCACTCGGATAGATTGGCCGGCCGGAAGCCTGCGCGAGCTTGATGATGCCCAATCCGGCGACGCGCGCAACCTTCGGCACGTCGGCCGAGAGCGCAATGGACTGACCGTCAGCGAGCGAGTCCAGCATCGCCTGGAACGCCGCCACGCCGGCCTTGTAGACAAAGGCGCCGCCGTGATTGCCTGAGCCGCGGATCGCGCCGACGCCAAGCCGCGCGGCAGCGATCGCGTTGATCTGGCCGTCGCGATGCTTCGACACCAGCATATTGACGCGGTGCTGCACTTTGCGCGCGACCGGTGCGAGCAGGTGCTGCCCATGCCAAAACGCCAGGATGATCGGCATGTCGGCTTCGCCGCGCTCGTAAATATCGCGCGGCTCCAGCGTAAAGCGCGTGGTCGCGCCGACAAAGCGCAGATATTCGGCGGCGGTTACCCCGATCGCCGCGTTAGCCCATCGCTGTCGTCCGATGTGCTGCCATAGCCGCATGCATCCCCTCATGTCCGGCATCATATGTGAACCGCGGGCGCGGTTCGCGATCATTGCAAGTGGAGCGGATTTGACATTCGCTACCTACCTAGTCGCGAGTTCGGAGAGCGAATGTCAAATCCAAAGCTCCACTAGCACTTTATACTCGCTAGTGGTCCTTTGATTCTAACATTCGCAAAACACCCTGCCGCATAGGGATGCGAATGTTAGAATCGGACCACTAGGCAAGGCGTTGGTCCCCAAGAAGTTCAATGAGCGCCGCGTGCCTGTCTCGGCCGGCTGCGATAAGCATCCCGTGCCGCGGCACGGGACGATTATAGGCGATGGTTCCGCCCGCCAAGGGCGTGAGCGCGCCGCCCGCTTCGTGCACCAAAAGATCGGCGGCCGCAAGGTCCCAATCGTGGCTATTGCCGCCGGCGAAAGCCGCATCGCAAGCGCCTCGCGCCACGCGCGCGAGCCGCAGTGCCAGCGAATGGCCGCGTGGCAGCCGTTCGAACGGCGGCAGTACGGAACTCAAGCGATCGAGAAATTTCTGCGGCCCGACGACGCGAAGGTGTTGCAGATCCGCGCCAGCCGTCGCCGCAATCGCCTTGCCGTTGAGGCTGCTGCCACCGCCGGCGCGCGCCGCGAAGAATTCGTCCATTGCGGGCGCGTAAAGGCAGGCCATAATCGGCCGGTCGTGTTCGATCAGCGCCACGGAAATCGCCCAATCCGGCTGGCCGGCGATATAGGCGCGGGTCCCATCGATTGGGTCGACCACCCAGACGTAGCGCGCATGAAGCCGCGCTGCATCGTCGGCACTTTCCTCCGACAACCACGCAAAAGCATCCGTGCCGGCGGTCAAGCGTTCACGCAGCAAGGCATCGATGGCGATGTCGGCTTCGGAAACCGGCGACGACGATGGCCCCTTGGTCCATGTCTTGATCGGCTTTTGAAACAGCGACAGCGCCAAACTGCCGGCATCGCGGACCGCAGCCTCGAGCTGCGCGCCGGCGCGCGCTGAGATTTCGGCCGTGCCGTCGGCCTTAATGGCCGGCAACGGTGAGACCCTCCACGCGCACGGTCGGCGCGTTGGTGCCGTAGCGAAAGGTGAGGTCGTTGGCTGGCTGCAGGCTGGCGAACACGTCGCCAAGACGTCCGGCAATGGTGACCTCGCTGACCGGAAAGGTTCGCGCGCCATTCTCGATCCAGAAGCCCGCGGCGCCGCGGCTATAGTCGCCGGTGACGAGATTGACGCCCACGCCGATGAGATCGGCGACATAGAAGCCGTCTTTGATGTCGGCGATCAATTCGTCAGGCGTCTGCGGGCCGGGCGCAAGATAGAGATTGCTCGGACCTGGTGAGGGCACCGATGAGACGCCGCGATTGGCGTGTCCGGTCGTCTGCAAGTCAAGCTCGCGCGCGGTCGCGGAATCCAGAAGCCAGCTCTTGAGCACTCCGTCTTCGATCAGTTTGAGCGCCCGGGTGGCGACGCCTTCGGCGTCGAACGGGCGCGAACGCAGGCCCCGCTTGCGCAACGGATCGTCGATCACCTCGATACCGGGGCGAAAGATGCGCGCGCCAAGCTGATCGCGCAGAAAACTCGTTTTGCGCGCAATCGCCGTGCCATTCGCGGCATTGGCGAGGTGGCCGATGAGCGAGCCCGAAATTCGCGGATCGAACACCACTGGCACGCGGCGTGTTTCGACCTTGCGCGGATTAAGCCGCGCCACGGCGCGCTCGCCGGCGCTGCGCCCGATTTGTTCGGCACCCTCGAGATCGGCGGCATGAAGCGTCGAGGAATAATCGTAATCCTGCTCCATCGCCGTGCCGCTGCCGGCGATCGCCGACATTGAGATCGAATGCCGCGATCCGAGCGTAGCGCCGCGGAAGCCATGGCTCGTCACCAGCACCATGCCGCCAATGCCGGACGACGCGGACGCGCCGCCGGATTTTGCCACGCCAGGAATGGCAAGCGCCGCTTCTTCAGCGTGGCGGGCGCGCGTCTCGAGCGTGGCAACCGACGGCATGTCGGGGTCGAGTAGGTCGAGATCGGGAAAGGTGCGCGCTAAAAGCGCCGGATCGGCAAGGCCGGCGAATTCGTCGTCCGGCGCCGCGCGCGCCATTGCCACCGCGCGCTCGGCCAGCGTGTCGAGACCGTCCGCCTTGAGATCGTTGGTCGAGACCGCCGCCTGCTTGCGGCCGACGAGCACGCGCAGCCCGATATCGTCGCTTTCCGAGCGCTGCGATTCCTCGACCGCGCCGTCGCGCAGCTCTATGGCAAGCGAGACCGATCGGACCGCTACCGCATCGGCCGCCTCGGCGCCGGCGCGTTGCGCCGCGGCGACCAGCCGTTCGGCGAGATTCAATAATGCGGATTGATCAAGCAGTGACGTCATTTGGTTGGCAAACGGTTTACGAGGGCGGACCGAACAAGACAAGACGGCCCCACCATCAATCGGCGGGGCACAAGTAAACGATGCGATAATGCGAAGATGTGGGCCAACGGCGCGCGATTCAACCCGCATTGATCGCAACGAGGCCATCGGCGCGCCTGCCGCGCCGGCTGGCAACGAGTCGTCAAGCATGCGGCGCATTTGCACAGCGCTACCGGACTTTAACCAGGCTTTTTAAGCGGATCGCGACGAGCCCATGGCATGGTCGCGGCAACCGGGCGGCAACAGCCCGGCGGGAGTTCGAGGCGTCAAATGGAAGCCGGCAGGCCCGCTGCCGGGTCGAGCCGCGCCGGGGCGCATCGTGCGAGCACGATCGTGTCCCCGTGGCGGCTCGACCCTTTCTCATTACCTGCGCGTTTTATCAGCGCCGATGCCGCAGCAGACGAAGGCCTGCGGGTCGCCGATCTGCATCGCGAACGCGTGGTGGTGCGCCGCGCGCTTGCCGGCATGCGGATGGCTGTGAATCTTCCGGTCGCCGCCTATCGCGGCATCGCGATCAGGTTGGATGGCATGCGCGGCAAGCTGCCGCCGATCATTTCCGTCACCCTTGAACACGCCGATGCGGCTTTGTCGCTGCCGCTGTTCGCGTCCGCCGATGCTGACGAAATCGTGGCCGAATGGCAGGCCTGGGGCCGCGTGCTCGGCCTGCCGCTTCTGGTCGGCGAGAGCGACGGCACTCTGCGCGAAGTCTTTGCCCGCATCGGTCGGCTGCGGATCGCGGCACCGACGTGGCGGCGCCGGCGGCGGAGTGCGATTGCGCGCCGACGTCCCTCGCGGCTGTTGCGCCGCCAAGTCGGCAGACCAGCGTCCGCCACCCTCGTGCATCGCGGCGAAGACGAAGTCATCGCGCCGGAATAACTTTAAGCAAAACATCATCGTCGTCCCTTTTATCCGGCCTCCGAAGCGGGGAGAGGGATAAGTCTGGCTGTTCATCGCGATGCGTTTCTCTTCACCTCCCCCTCCAGGGGAGGGTAAGTGAATTCGTTCTCGCGGCGCGCCTTTGCGCCCGAGCTATGCCACGCCACGGTCTCTGACTCGTCACCACCGGACATAGCCGTTCGAAGCCGCCCGGGAGCGGGTTGCAAGCCCGCCCGCGGGCACCGCACTCGCCCCGTGCATGCAGCCTGCCGGCCGCAGCCCGTCCGATTGGGCGAGGTTCGGAGCATATGTAACGTAATCGGTGACAAGAGTCAACGATGCAGTGACATCACGTTTTTTGCCATTGCCGGACTTGATCCGGCAATCCATGCGGCAGCGCCGAACGTTCGGCAGCTCAGCATGGACCACCGGCATAGGATCTTTGCAAACTCGGAGCGTTCGACGATCCCAGGGCTGCAGCGCACCACCATAGTGCACGAAGACGCGCGTGAACGCGCTTATCGTGCCGCGCTGCGCCCGGGAATGCCTGAGGAAACGTTCCACCTCGCAACGGTGAGCCGATAAAGAGGCGTAGTCCTTTCGGCGCGACCCGCAACCGGATATTCATCGCCATCGATTCTTGATTTGTACTGAGCAGAAAGTGAGTGAACAAGCATGCCCGTCCTCGACATCCATCCCCACATCGTCTCGCCGGATACCGAGCGCTACCCGCTGGCGCCGCTTGGCGGCACGCAATCGAGCTGGTCGAGCGAGCGACCGACCACCTATGAAATGCTGCTTAAGGAAATGGATGCCGCCGGCGTCGACAAGGCGGCGATCGTGCATTCTTCGACCGCTTACGGCTATGACAACAGTTACGTCGCCGACGCAGTGGCGGCGGTTCCGTCGCGCTTCACTGGCGTCTATTCGATCGACGTTCTTGCCCCCGACGCGGTGAAGACCTTCGATGCCTGGCTCATGCGCGGCTGCAGCGGCATGCGTCTGTTCACGACCGGCAGCACGCTGCCGGATCAGGCCAAATGGTTTGTCGATCCGAAAACCCATCCGTTCTGGGAGCACGCGGCGGCCAAGAACATTCCGGTCTGCATGCAGATGAAAGCGGAGGGGATCCCGCTTCTTCGCCAGATCATGGATCGCTTTCCCAAGGTGACGATCATCCTCGATCACCTCGCGCGCGCGCCATTTGCCGACGGTCCGCCCTATGCGGCGGCCGCCGAACTCTTCGACCTTGCCAAATACCAGCAGCTCTATTTGAAAGTCACGCCGATCAACGTCACGCCCAAGAGTTGGGGCAAAGCTACGCCGGCAAGTCTTTTCGGCAAGGTGATCGACACATTCGGTGCCGCACGCATTGGCTGGGGTTCGAATTTTCCCAACTCGCTCGGCACGCTTTCAGAGATTCTTGGCGCCGCGCGGAAGGCATTTTCGTTCGCCAAGGAATCGGACCAGGATTGGATCTTCGGCAAAACCGCGCAAGTTCTCTATCCCAGTCTGGCAGAACGATAGAGCTGCGAGCGTACTTCGAAGCCCGTCATCCTGAGGTGCGGGCGGAGCGAGCCTCGAAGGATGAACGGCCGATGACTTTCGGGCCGTCGCCCTTCGAGGCTCGTCGCATCGCAGCCAAGTGTACGCAGGCTGCGCCTGCTATGGCGCCGAGCACGTCAGGGTGACGGAAAACGGGAGAAAATATTCTGGACCTTAGTCCACTTGCGCGCTGTCCGGCGTCGGTCAGCGTGACCAGCGTGTTGCCCTTGCGCAGAGCAAGCTTCACGCCCAGCTCGCTCTCGAGTTTTTTGATCTGGTGCGTGAGCGTCGGCGGCATGATCTTCAGCCGCAATGCGGCGCGCGCGAAGTGCCGCTCTTCGGCGAGCGCGACAAAATAGCGAAACAGGCGGAGTTCGATGTCGCTCATTCACAAGATGTCGTCAACAAAGCGTGGTGGGGCTTTAACGACATGAGCGCCCGCTACCCACGCCGATCCCTGCTATTCTAGATAGAAAATGCTTTAATACACAATGAAAAATTGTATGCCAAGGTGAGTTACGCCCCACGAACCAAAGAAAATCGCGCTTTAGTGCCTCGGCTTCGGCGGCGCTTCGCGCGTGCGTTTCTTAGCCTCATCTTGCTGCGACGCCGCTTCGATCCAATGGCGCGCAAGATCAAGACACGCCAAACGGTCCGCCTCGGACTTGGCTTCGCTCGCCAAGCGGTAGCACTGTTCGGCCATTTTTAAATAATCGCTGGCGGTTGGCATGCATGCCTCTCGGTCACCGCTCGCAACTGCGAATCTATAGCCTTCGTTACGGGGTGGCGAGAGCTTGGCGCGCGCAAACACGCTGTTTTGAATGGCTAAAGCGCCGCCGCAAGCACGAGACCCGCGAACAGGATCAATCCGGCATCGCGATCGGATTTGAACACGGCAAGGCAATTGTCAGGATCGGCGATGTCAAGCCGCACGATCTGCCAAGCCAAATGGGCGGCGAAGGCGAGGAGCGCGAGCGCGAAAACGAATCTGCCGCCGGCGGCAAAGCCAGCCGCGCCGATGAGAATGATGGCGAGGCCGTAAAACACTGCGAGCATCGGCTTGGTGCGCGGCCCGAACAACAAGGCGGTCGACTTGATGCCGATCAGCGCATCGTCCTCGCGATCCTGATGAGCATAGATGGTGTCGTAGCCGATCACCCAGGCGATCGAGCCGGCATAGAGCAATAAAGCCGGCATATCGAGCCGCCCAAACGCGCCGGCCCAGCCCATCAACGCGCCCCAGGAAAAGGCAAGGCCGAGCACGATCTGCGGCCAATAGGTAATCCGCTTCATGAATGGATAGACCGCGACGATCGCGAGCGAGGCGATGCCGAGTACAATCGTAAAAGCATTGAACGCGAGCAGCACCAGGAGTCCGACCAATGATTGCGCGATCAAAAACAACGCGGCTTGGGCGACGCTGACTTGGCCCGATGGAATCGGCCGCGAACGGGTGCGCTCGACGGCGCGGTCGAGATCGCGGTCGACGATGTCGTTCCAGGTGCAACCCGCGCCGCGCATGGCGAAGGCGCCGATGAAGAACAGTGCGAGGTGCCACAGGTTCGGCAGGCGCCAGCCGGCTGCGATCGCAGCCAGTGCCGACGACCACCAGCAGGGCAGGAGCAAGAGCCAGGAGCCGATCGGACGGTCGAGCCTGGCGAGCCGCAGATAAGGCCGCGACCAGGACGGGGCGAGTGAGTCGACCCAATTGCCGGTCGCGTCCGCAACCCGGCCGGCCGTCGCCTTCATCGCCCAGCGGATTCCCGGTCCGCTTGCTTTGCCACTCGGGACATTCTCCCGTAACGCGGGTCATTGAATAGTGGCCACGCTTTACGCAATAGCCGCATCGGAACCTCCATCCTTATTCTTTTGGCAACTGGTCCAAGCCAGCAGCGCCTCATCCGACATATTCAGTTCCTAAGGAAGGTGTTCTGGCAACACGTCGATGTATTTTTGTTCAAGCATAGCAGCTGCGTTGCTGGTTATCATGCGCTAGCGCCCCAAATCCTCACCCGCCTCGCGTCTTTCGGCTGGCGCTTTCGGGTTCTTGATCGGCTCCACCTCCGTTTTCACAAGTTCAGCAAAGGCCCGATCAGCCTGCTTGGTATTGAGGATGTCCCCGAGGAGGTTGAGATGGGCGGGGTTCCGGATTCGGGGCGGCAGGAGCTCCAAAGCGACCTCACTTCCTGTTCGGCAGCGCAACGCGACAGGGTAAGAAACCCCTTGCGGTGGTCGGAAACCAAGATTAGCTGGCGACCAGCGATCGCACGCCCAGCAGCTTCGTCAGTTCAGCCTCCTTGTCGGCGAGCTGACGCTCTGCTTCGCTCAGCGCTCTTGATTTGATCTGACATTCTTTTTCGCTAGCGCCCAATTGGTCGCGCAGCTTTTGGTCCCGCGTCTCTAGCGCAACACTCGTCACTTTTTTCTCGGCCAGCTCTTTCTTGAGTTGATTGATTGCAACCGTCTTCTTTCCAAGTTCGGCAAACTGCGTCGATGTTTTCGCTTTCAATTCTTGAATTATCATCTCGAGGCGCCGGTTCGACATCGCGAATTCGGCGCGAAGGTGATCCCTATCGGCGCGAATTTCGGCCATCGATAACGGCGTTGATGCTTCCAGCCGCTTCGTGGTCAATCGTGCGGCGCGATTATGCACCAGCGGAATGAACAATAGACCGAGCAGGGTCGCAACCAAGAACCCGATCCCGAAATACATGATCGACTCGATCATGACGCCTCGCGCAAAACAAAGTCCGCTTCCAGCCTGCAAACGGCTGCTTCAAGCGCAACCTGCTCATTCGCCAGCAGTTGTGGCTCATAGTCGCGTAATGCCTCCCGGAGCGCCGTGCGTGCACGTCGGTAAATCGCACGCCTGGCTTCATCAGTTTGGCTAGGCGAACGAGAAATTGCGTTTTCTATAACGGAATAATAATCAGCCATTGATGGGCCGCTCCCCCAAGCAGGCTCATACTAGAAACATTTTATGCGGCCGATGTGGCAAGGGTGCGGCGGC